>Ga0209611_10002896_pt1 | contig 30075 bp, 28 predicted proteins | sample S1TSphgellanicum_3_FD_187693 | JGI IMG/M metagenome (GOLD analysis project Ga0209611, IMG submission 187693) | Host-associated microbial communities from peat moss isolated from Minnesota, USA - S1T2_Fc - Sphagnum magellanicum MG (SPAdes) (version 2) | ecosystem: Host-associated > Plants > Peat...
CTGACCAAGTTCACTAGATGGATTAGAGGACATGTATTTTTTATTAGAGGCCAAGTGCTTGAATGATAATGGGTATTTTTTGAGTAATCAATTTAAATAGAATGACTAATTTGACAATTAATTAAATTGAACATCTAATCAAATTAGATGTAAAAATATCACCTAGTCAAATCAATTAGTGGCTTAGTCAATAAACCACCCAATCTAATCAAATTGGCAAGTGCCCTAGTCAATAAGGACACCTATTATATTCAATCAGTAAGGTTAATTAAGTAGGTTTAATCAAAGTGGCCAATGGCCTAGTCAAAAGGGCCAATTACAAATTGTAATATTAGTTGGGTATTTTGGGACAACATTTAACATTTTGACTATGTTTGATCGATTAGAAAAAAAAATTGAAAAATGTAAAAGTTAGTTAATCATAACAAAATGAATAATGACCAAATCAATTATGATTAAATTATATATATAGATATATGGTTTATCTAACTATGGTTAAATTGGCTATATTGAAATTAATTATGTTCAATTAGCCATAGTTTGTTTAGTTGTATATGTTTCAACCATTGTTACTATAAACATAATTAAACTAGCTATATTTATTTTTAACATATTATTATTTTACCCTAATAAAATTTTAACCATTATCAATAGAATTATAATTAATTTAAAGTTATTGTTAATTTAACCATGGTTGGTTTTGCCATAATTATTTAAACCATTCTTTTAAGTTATAGTTATTTCATTCATGTTTATTTTAGCCATAATTAATTTTTTCATAATTGATTTTGTCATTAAATATTTATTCATTAGTTCATTTAGCCATATTAACTTTATTAATGGTTAGTTTAGTCAAATTTATTTACTCATGGTTAGTTTAACCATTTCTAGTTTTAGCCATGGTTAATTTTTCCATAATTATTTTAATCATTTTGATTTTAGTCATAATTATTTCATTCATGTTTATTTTAACCAGAATTAATTTTTGTATAATTGATTTTGCTATAAAATATATATTCATTAGTTATTTTAGCCATATTAATTTTATTAGTGGTTAGTTTAGCCAAATTTATTTACTCATGGTTAGTTTAACAAGTTTGATTTTAGCCATAATTATTTTATTCATATTTATTTTAGGCATAATTAATTTATGCATAATTGGTTGAATCATAAAATATTTATTCATTGGTTAGTTTAGCCATATTAAATTTATTCGTAGTTAGTTTAGCCATTTCTAGTTTAGCCATAGTTGGTTTAACCATTAATTATTTATTTTTTAGTTTTTCCATATTTATTTTACTTATGGTTAGTTGAACCATAATTAGTTTAGTGATGGTTATTTTTTCATAGCTATTTTAAATTTTTGGCTGGTTCAGCCATTATTAAATTTTCCATAATTACTTTAGTTGTGGTTGCTTCAAACATTATTTTACCAATCATTAGTTTTGCCATAATTAAATTTTCCTAGGTTAAATTAGTCACCTATTTAACTTATGTAATGTATGTGGTCAAATAACTTAAATACAATTAACTTATATGTAGGTTTATTTATTTATACATACCATACCTATATTCCACCTATTTACCTATATTTTGACCTATAGGTAACCTAATTATATAGGTTAGGGTAGACCATTTATATACCTATGATAAATTACTAGTTGGTTAACTAGTTATTTATCTAAAATATATTAATGAATGTGTAATTAAATTATTAAATATTAATTTTTACAAATACATTATTGATAATATATATTGAATGAGGTCAAATTTTTAAGGATTAGTTATAATTTGGTTGTAATTATCAATCAATAATATAATACATTATAACTATCTTGGTATTTTCAAGGATTTATAATATGATTGTAATTATTAATTATAATTAAATAACTAGACATTAACTATTACTAATTTTTATTTTAACTTAATTAACACACATATTTACCTCCTCCTTGTTTATTTATTTATTTAATGTATTTTACATAATTATTTAGGAGTAACGTTGTGTGAACTAAAAGGCTCTAGTGTTGTGTGAACATGAAAATGTTTCTCCCTCCTAAAAGTTTGTCCCATATTGTTTGTCATCCTTTCCAAATGATGAGCAATGTAAATAGATGCACCATAAACATCCAAGGCATAAAACATATTTTAAAAAGGAAGGCCACTTGGGATGAACCAATTGAAAATACTCAACTTTAAAAGCCAAATTCAAAATGTAATAGGATTTTCCCTACCTAGGTCATTTAGGTGTAGGATTAATTTAAATGGTGTATATTTAAGCTTAGTAAAGGTCATAGCTTAGGTCGCCCTAGCTTACTTTAGGCTTTTATAAAGTTAATTACAGGCTAATTATAGGTTCCTAGACTTAAGCCTAAGAGTTTAGGTTGTAATCTCTTAAACATAGGAACCTTACGAATAAGTATCTAATTTTAAGTTTAACCTAGGTTATTTAGATTTTATTCACATGGCATAACTTAGTGGCCAATGTTTAAATGCCATGTGGCATAATTTTTAATGGCCAATGTTTAAATGACACGTGGCATAACCTAGTGGCCAATGTTTAAATGCCATGTAGCATAATTTAATGGTCAGTGTTTAAATGACACATGGCATAACCTAGTGGCCAATGTTTAAATGCCACATGACATAGCCTAGATGGCCAATGTTTAAATGCCATGCAACATAGCCTAGATGGCCAATGTTTATATGCCATGTGGCATAACCTAGATGACCAATGTTAAATGCTATGTGGCATAGCCTAGGTGGCCAATGTTTTGATGCCACGTGGTTTACTTGGGTGGCCATTGTTTAAATGCCACATGGCATTTGCCTAGTCAAAATGGTGTTTGATTAATCAAAAAATAATTTGACTGTTATATTAACTAATCAAAAGTATTAATTGAAATGACTAATCAAAAATATTAGTCAAAATGATTAGTCAAAAATGTCAACTTAGGCTTGGTCAAAAAGTACATGGCCTAGTCACAATGGACATGTTCAAAATGACTTAGAGGTTTTTTGGATGCCTATCCAAAATGGGTCTTTTTTGACCAAAAATTCTAGTAAAAGAAAAAGGAATTATAATAGTGGTTGCAACAAAGATATTAATGCCTTGAACTACATTTCATCCATCCAACATGCATTTATCATCCATTTTTATGTTTTGTGACTCACAAAAGTAGTTGAACACAAGAGTTAACAAGTCAACACACCACTTCAGGAGGCACAACTATAGGCTATGTCATTTTCCCAGTCGATATTTCAACTATAATTCAATTGTAGACCCTTTAATTGAGATTTATTTTCAATTGTCCACCAAAAGAGTAGATGCTTCAACTTACTTGGGAGCCCCAAATTTTTTTTTAAGATTTAAAAATCTATAGTTGAAAATGTAGTAAAAAATGACATGAGGTCAAAAGCAATTGGTTGAAAAAGGGGGGTTTTCTACTAGTGAAAGCTAGAAACATGTATTTATTTAATTTTAGATTAAAATATTAGTTTGGAACTTAACTCAACATGGTGAATGCAAGGAAGGCCAACTAATGGCTATCAAATTCAAACAATTTTGACTAAAACTTGCAAAATTATTTCCAACTTTTATATTTGCCTATAATGTTATGTGCTACATTTGGGTAAGTTTAAGGACTTGAGGTATATATGTTTATGTTAACAATAGTATAATCACATTTATAACGAAAAGCATTATCTTGATATATAATCTTGGTCTAACATAAATATTCAGTTACAATAAGAAACCAAATACATAATTAATGACCAAAAACTTGCTACCTTTAAATCTTGACATTTCAAAGCAATTTTTATACATCTCATGCAAATACCTTGTGGGCACTTGGTATAACTTGTAAAAGCTTCAATTAATCAAAACATTAATAGATAACACAATTAGTAAAAAAAGGGACTAAAACTTTTTATTTTTAAATCTTGACATTTGGAAACAATTTTTATACATTTCACGTAAGAACTTGGTGGCCACCAAGTACAACTTGTTAAAGCTTTAATTTATCGAAACATTAACAAATAACACAATTTGGACTTAGTAAAATAAAAGGATTAAAATTTGTTACCTTAAAATTTTGACATTTCAAAGCAATTTTTATACATCTCATGCAAGTATTTGGTGACCACCTAACAAGGTAAAAACTTCAATTTATCAAAACATTAACAAATTATACAATTTGGACTTAGTAAAATAAAATGACTAAAAGGGTTTTTAGGCATTAAGTCATCATTATATACCAAATAAAATAAAATTATGAAAGCTTGCAAGTTGAATTACTATCAAATTACATAGGTCCATATTAATATGACATATGCAACATATTAAAAATAAACATAAAGAAATTTCAATCATAACAATATTCTTCTTTCAAGTTAAACAACCAAATTGCAATTTTAAAAAGAAAAAAAGAGTAGAAATCAAAATAATAATTACACACCAACAATCTCTTTAATTGCATTAAGGTTTTTGTTTGGCCTTAATTACATTATTAGCATTAATCATTATAGTGCTATTGATTGTGACAATATTTCTAGCAAGAAAGGATAATAGAATCAATGAAATGTCAACCCATTGTTTTGGGTTTGCCAAATTGCACTTCCATTTGTTCACGCAACAATCTTGATACAATTTTCTATTGTTCCTTGCTTTTTTTCTCGTTGGCACCTAGCATTGAATATGAACATGTCCAAAATTATCAAATTTTTCATCCTTCACAACTTCATTTTCCGCCCTTCCCATCCACATAGGACATAATTCCAAATCTACAAGCCTTACTAGAATGAAATCTCCAAGGCCCAAGTCTCAAAACAAAATGTAAGCAACTATCTTCAATGATGGTTGCATGTTTTTAGGACCACAATATGGAACGATAATTGGGTCTTTAAGATCAACATCAACAATGGGGGAATGGCACCTCACATGTGATAAGATCTTCAATTGCTTAAAGGCCAAAAACCTTCCAAGAGGGTTGAATTTTGAATTGGCAAAGGTTTTGACAACTCAAGGATGTTTTCTCAATAATCTAGGTATGGACCAAGCTTTTGAACATAGGGTTCATCCTTGCGCATACCTATCCCCCAAAACTCCATGTATTTAAAATGCCTAATGCTGATAATTTTTTCCTTTTCAATCAACTTGGTGGCATCATTCCTTGATATAGGGTCAAAAGAAACAAGATTTGGAAATCTTTCTAGCAACTTCGAATGACCTGAATCGTCACTTGCCACAATGGAATTGGAGGTCCATCTTTAGGACTCCATAGGGCATTGGTAAAGGACACCTTGTATTGCATAACATGCCACTCAATTGAATTATAAAAAAAAGAAACAAATGCATGTCTCTATGCCCAACCAAGATTTTTGGCCCATCCTTTAAACATCCTTTCAAGACCCAACTTTTGAAGTCTAAGATTTGTTGGAGATCATTCTACAAGTTATCCCAAAGCATTCATCTTTTTCACAAGATGTGGTCTTTAAATGTCATTGTATTTGCCTAGCTATGTTTTTTCTTTTATGTCCATTTTAGGCATTGAATCATGACCCCAAATGGGCATTGGAAAAAAAGAAAGATATTTTGTTATTGGTGTTCTTAGGCTCAATGGCCCTTTATGACCTCCTAATCTTGACCTTGGGAAATTACTTAAAACAAATTGGCTACTCAATTCAATGTCTATTCAAAAACAAAAAAAAAGGACCATATGGGTCCATGTAAAAACTAATAACCTCTCAAAAAAGTTTTAAAACTTGTTCATTTTTTGTGTTCCTAAAAAAGGAATCACTAATGTTCAAAAAGGAACCACTAGTGTTAGTTTCCTGAAAAAAATTTGTTGACCATTCATTAAAAATATTGAAACTTAAATTTTTGTAATTCTAATTGAAGTTTCAAATTCTACATGATTTGGGTAATCTTCTCTTACAAATTTGAAAAAAAAAGGCTTCTTTAGGTGATTTTTATTTTGACGTAAAATTGGATGTGTCTAAAATTTTTGAAGTGTGATGTTTTTAGTGGTATCACTCAAGGATACTTTTGCACACTAATTTGAGGTAAGTCTAGGATAAGAGAGCCAATTTTATAGAGGTGGGCTCGATGGTTAGGAGCTTGTGGCAATAACATAGTGCATTAGTTGGGAGCTAGTTTGTTTCCCCACGTTGGATTATAATAGTCTTGCTAGCATGATAATTATGTGTAGTTGAAGAATCAAGACAAATTGGTTGAAGGAGTTTTGACCATTTTGAATTAAATTAGAAAATTCCAATCATGTCCAAATTAAGAATTCGATACAACATGAAAAACTTGTTTTCATGAAGTTCATGTGAGAAAAAAACTTGGATGGGAAACTATGATGAATGTGAAATCTATTGCACTCCAAAGTTGTAAAACAATAGGTAAATGTATCAATTTTCAAATTTTCAAATTTGTTTGTTGAGAATTTATCATTTTGATGTAACCCCATGGAAACACACATTATACATAATCTACTATATATAATGAAATAATGCTTCATATAAAGGTTTAAGTCACATTGAAAACTTTCTATTATTTATGGTGAATATTTGGCTTTAATTTGGGATCAAACCACAATAAATATGTTCTTTTTTACTTTATGAAGGTGACTAGTTAGACAATTTCAAAAGAACTAATAAAAAAATCTTGATACACCAAAGATCCCACAAATTAGATGTAGTTGTGAGGAATTATAAGACATGTCGAAGGGTTTCATGAAATTCCATTATAGTCCAAATCAAGTAATCAAATAATCAACTTTAAAGCACATTAATTCAAATTAATTGCCCAATTGTCTAATTAGATGGTGGAAAATAGGGTGAAATTTGAATTAAATGTTGCTCACCCCAAATTTTTGAAGTGGCATTCCTTATATATACAAATAATTATCCATGGATGTGTTTTGAATTCAAGCAAAACTCATTGGTGATTGAAATAAATGTTATATGTTGGTGCTTGAATCAACAATGTTTTGCACCCATTGTTGTGTGATTGGTCCATAAGTCCATAAACATTATAATGTTCAACCATTGGCTCAAGTTTTCAGTTTTAATAAGATCAAATTGAATTAAAGATCTATTACCTATTTTAATTGATGAGGATTATTAGATTTTGAAATTGTTGTTTTCAGGTATTTGGGGGAGTGAGGACTTTTTTTACAAATTATAAGTAATTAATTTTGATGGTCACATTCTACACCATGAGTTGCATTGGTATTTTTTCAAAACTCTCAATTCGAAGCTAATACTCTTGATAGTATATGTTACAAATGTTGAATCAAAATTCAACTTTTAATTAATTTAGCAAATGATACAATATGATATGATATTATTCTCAATTGATATTATAAACTTAATTTAGCAACACATTTGTAGAATATTTACCAAAACTGTCAAAAACATTCCCAAAACTATTAACAACTCACTTGGAAAGTGGCAAAATCTTTTCATGGAAAATTTGACATGTTGAAGTTTTTCTTAGAAAGCAGGGAACTTCCGACATAATATTTGGGTGGAAAAAGATTTAACATTGATTGGTGGCACATTTGTTAGAAAACTTTGACCGAAAGGCCGATGAAAACCTACCCCAAAACTAACAACTCTCTTGAAATGCAGCAAAATCTTTTCAAAAACAAAATTAACTAAATTTTGCTTCGAAAACAAAGAACTTACAATATAATATTTGAGTGAAAAAAGATTTAACATTGATTGGCAAAGCACATTTATAGCAAAAACTGTCCAAACTGGCAATGAAAACTTGACCCAAAACTAATAACTAACACACACACACACACACACACACACACACAAAACAAAATCGCCATAAAAAAAACACAAAAAATTTAGCCGCTGGAACCTGGTAGCAGAGGAAAATAATAATAATAATAATAATAATAATAATAATAAAAGCTAGCTAACTGTTGCGCGCTTGCTGCGACGACACGTGAAATGTGCATGCGAAGCTCCGCCAAACGGAACGTCCCGCACGACGTGACGCGTAGTTCGTCGGCCGTCGCCGCGCTTGGATCGCTCCGCCCTTGGCTTGTTGGCTTTTGTAACTACCAGAGCTGTCCAGCCGCATGGCCTCGCATCTCATCGTCTCCACACATGCGCAGACACGATCACCGTGCCATGCACACGTCCCGATCATCAGTTCTCAAATCGTTCTTCTTTTCCCCCTTCTTGTTTCCTTAAGAAAAGCTGATCAATCCCCATACCAGTTATTCCTTTTAAAACGCACAGTTTGTGAACATTTCGAGCTTTTCTATTGAGCTTTTGCTGTTGTCGTTGTTGTGGGATTTGAGTTCTCTTGTATAGTAGTAGCTGTACTGGTGTTGAGTTTGTCTGTGGTTGTTGTTTTGGGGTTTGAGTTTCTTTTCTGTATTTGATCAATCATGTCGTCCATCGATCAGAAGAGATCAGAGCAGTTGAAGGATCGAGCGCATGAGCTTTACTACAGGGCGCAGCAGAATGCACCCAACTCGCGTCAGATACTGGGGCTTGTAACCCTACTGGCGATAGGTGGTTTGCTGCTGTTGTTGGGAGGGTTGGCCATCACGGGGACTACCGTTACCGCGGTGCTGGCCACTCCCGTCCTCATCTTCTTCAGTCCCATTCTCATTCCGTTGGCCGTGGTGGCCTTCTTCACCATCGCAGGTCTGCTGGGAGCTGGCACCTTCGGCGTGGCCGTGTTGTCCGCCATCTCCTGGGCATATAATTACTACAAGAATCGTCATCCCTTCGGCTCCGAGCAGGTACTGCTTCCAAACACCCATGCATGCATGCATGTTTTGCAAATCTTCTGTTTGTTGTTGTAGATCCACACATGAATGAAACATGAGGAATTTAGGGTTTGATTGTCGATCGCACACACGCATAATTATGCGTGCAGGAGTTGTGATATGAGCTTTTGGAAAACAAAAAAATATTGTACTAATTCTAATGCTCTTGTTGAACAACATGTCATGTCATGGCATGCAGCTGGATGAGGTCCGCCATCGCCTTAGTGAGACTGCAAGCCAAATCAAGGAGAAGGCTCGAGGATACGGATCTGAAGCTAAAGGATTTGTGCAGTCCAAGACGGATACCGGTCTTGCAGCTTGATAAGAGAAGATGATCAAACACCGTTCGTTTGCTAACTACATGCAATATCATTTTCTATGGGTTGATCATCATCATCTTTCATGAGAGCTGATGAGTCGTCATGACCAGAAATTAGGGTTTTGAGACATGGACTTCCGAAAGTTTGCTCCACATTTTTGGTAGGCACGAGAATGTATGGAGTTATAAGAATTTTGTTGATGGGAGTGCAGTTAGCTGAGAGACATGGAACACTACATGTGCGAATTCCTCATGAGACTCTGGTGATGTAAAAGTTTGTGATTCAAGTTATGGTTTCTGTTTCTCTGGTAGAATTTAAACAACAAGCAATCACTTTCTACAACATATGAATGGGGGGATGGGGGGGTCTGCAATATTTTAATGTTGAAAACACTGCAGCAGAGCTTTGGAATTTAGATTGATGAAGGTGGTGAGTTATATATAATGCCTGGTCAACAATTGAGAACACACACACACACACAATTTGCTCAAGACGCATTCTACAGAACATGGAATAAATTATGAGCATTTTTGTCAATCCTTGGGATGAAGACATTACATCAGAGAATTTCTAGGAAATAGGTTACACTCAGAAAGTTTCTTAAAATATTTATAAGGAAAACATTTGAATCTTTAAATAATCACTAAAATAATATTTATTTATTTATTTAAATACATTGATCAAGTGCTATAATTTACCACACACATGAATATACATGAAATTGTTGTTTTCTGTGACTATTTTCCCATTCTTGCAACCCCAAAAAGGAAAATATGAGTATTTTGTCACAAATTCCTTTACTTCAAAAAAATGGCCATATTTTCCCAATTTGTGCACAAAAGGGAAATTTCATCACATTTCAGTTGAGTTGGGCAAGTTCTTAACCAGTTTTCTACTATTTGGACAGTTTTTTAAAACCCACCACCAATAATTAATGCTTAATGTCTCTTTGCATGCTCATTACAATGATACGACATTAGATTTTATTTTTCAAAAACACACTGCAGGGAATATGCCAGAACAACCAACCATGCGGGCTTCAAATCCAACACTGGATTTCAAAACAATCTGCTGCTTGCTGCTGCACTGATGTTGCAATTGCATGCTTGTGATTCTGCTTGACTGCATGAAAGTTGCAATAGCCCAACAGCTATTGATACAAACCCAAGAAGCAAAAAATGCTAAGGCAGTGGCATATGGCTTGAAATTGATGCTACCTCCTAGGCTCTCAAGTATCATGGGCAGTGTTTAGACATTGGCAATTTGCATCATTGCAATACACAAATGGAGAAGGGAGACAGAGAGAGAACAGGGACCCTGACAATCAGTATCACTTTACTTGTTACACAACCCCATCAAGTACATGAATTTTTGGCAATCCCCAACACTTTCAAAACAGGTGGTACTAACTACCATTACCCTATTCCAGCTCCCACTTCTCATCTCCTCCACCATTATCTTTTATCACGACCAACAAAATTTCTGAGCTGGTTGGTAGTTGCGCGCATTTCAGTACCATTTAAGGTTTTGCCCTTGCAAATTATCATATTGCAACCAAACCTTTACTAACTTCTGTAACTTACTCCAGCTCAATGACCACCCCTGTACATGTGGTTACAACCAAAAACCCTAAACCCTAAACCCACTTAGAAAGCAATGGCTCGTGTTTACAAAAACACTTGCAACTCTGTTTTGGTCATTTTTGGACAATAACAAGATAATCACCATAATTACCATTGTTTTTTTTTTTGTTTTTTTTGGGGGGCATGAGAGTATTTATCAGCATTGGACATTACACACAAACCTCATTTTTGTCATGGTCTTTTTTGGCTCAGGAAAGTGACCAACCAAGCATCTGTGGCAACAGAAGGAAGGACTTGCGCTTAATCAGGGAAGGAAGGAGAAGGAAAGGTGGACTTTTTTTACTTACTAATTTTTTGCTGCTTATTTAAGCGCATCAACTACATGCTCACATAGTGAACTTATGTCTACAGTGGTGATATTGGGTCCCTCACTTGGTGCTACATCAGACCTGTCATAATTGCCAGGTACCCTCAACTTATGCTCAGAGCCACCTTCTTGCACCGCATCTTTCACAATAATTGTCTTGTGTGTCCCTGACAATAACTCCTCGTAATCAGTGTCACCCGTTTCCCCAACAACCACAAACATATTTGCCACATCCACATTCCATCGTGCAAAAAAGTACCTGCAACCATAGATATTTTTCTTATTTCCACTCTTTCATAAAAAATCTTCACATACATGGAGCAACATAACATTGAGGGTTCTTATGAAAGTTGCCTTGAGCCTGACTTCTGACTTCAAATCAGACAAAAAAGAGTTGTAGGGGAAGAAGAGAGTGTGCATAGTGAATCTTTCTTAGTACCTGAGAGCTTGGGAGCGGGAAGCCAACAATGGCAGTGCATGAAGGCGAGTACCATTGTGGGTGTACATAACATGGGATCGCAACCCTCTCATGCGCAGGCGCTGTCTGAGCTGATCCACTGGCAGTGCCTGTAACCATCATCATCAGCATCAGCATCCCCCATCTCATCAGTTCATGAGCAGCATTACTCCAACTGAAGAGAGTTTTGAAAACATAGATTTCACACTCGGCAACAAGAGAAGAGGTTGAGTGAGTGAATGTGCACTTACAGCATCAGGCTTTGTGACCCGGTAAGCAAGGCAATGAGGATTACATGCTGTCTCATCCTCAACATAAATTGGGTTTTTGTTCTCAGTTTCCCCATCAGGTGATGTTAAACGGGGCATTGTTTTGCGAAGCCCATTGTAACCCCAGCGGTAGTCAATGTGGGATTGATAGTCAGCATCAGCTTGCAACTCTGTGTCAACACTGGAGTCTGCTGGATAGTAGAGCTCACTTCCACTGCTACAGACAAGTGCATCGAAATCATGGGGCGACAGTCCATTTGATGTCAATGCCGTCACAATTTCTGATACAGTGAGGGCAGAAGATAGGATTAAGCCCATGGATCGCCCACCTGCCTCTGTGCGAATGGTCATCACAATATCTTGAATGATTTTCACAAGCATCTCACTAGGTTTCTGTGAAGAGGAATCATAACTGTCAACTGCAATCACCAAGAGACGCCGCCGCCTTTTCAGCATGTGGGCCTTTGACAGTGGTCCTGTTGTGACGGGTCTACGAGCAGCAGCATCAAAACTCATATCCTCATTCATGGGCTCCAATCGACCACTCTGGGTACTCCTGCCAGATTCATGTTTCCCTCCTTCACTACCAGCACTGCCAATAGAGTTTTCACCATTTGTGTAGTTGTTTTCAGCACGCAAAGCTCGCTCCAATTCATCAGGGTTGGAGAGTGAAATAAGTCCAAGTTTATCACCATCCACAGAAAGGCGGAGTGATACATCCTGGGCATCACGTAAGGAATCCCCCTGGGATTCATCATCATCTTTTGAATCTTCCAAGGACATGTCAGTCTGCCATTGTGGCTGTCGCATGCGGCATTGAGCAACACGAGTTAGATATGTGCGACAGTGTTCAGGCCATGAGTACTGGTGAATATTTCGAAGCCCATTCTTACGGCACAGAGTCCACAGATTCCGGTCTGAAACCAGCTTCAGTAAAGCTCTGGCAATCTCATTGTGATCATGTGGGTCTACCAATAAGCCATTGCTGAGTGTCTGCAAAAGGGAAATAAAAACCACCAGAACCCAATGTTCAAGCCCTAAAAACATCCCATAACATTTTCTTCTCAACAACAACACTTGCAGGAGAAAGAAGGATCATGATGCCATTATCCACAACAGTGGAGAATCCAGACTTGGTATCCATTTACCCTAAGAGCGTGGTGCCAAAATGCTGGATTTGAAAATTTACAAAACATTGCAAGAAGGTCACCAAGTTGCAATTGCCATTGACCTAATGCTTTGAAATTTCATGAGTAAATTTATCCAACAAAGTATGAAAAAGTTCACAAAAAACTCCACAAAACTTTTTTGTCAGCTTGCCAGCAAAATGCAATAAGGGCTTCAGTTCCTATTAGTCCCATAGACTAATGTTGCAAAGAAAGAAAGAAAGAAAGAAAACCTTATGAATGTCAACAGGACCTCCATTCTTCGTGGCCACCATTGGCAAACCATGTGCTGCTGCCTGTCCACCACCAGACACACACCCAAAAAATTTCACCATTTCAGAAGCTTACTATTCCCCACCCCCATCCTATCAATTCTTGTGGGCTAAGTGCAAAACCTGTGAAACACCAGTCCAGCATAACAGCAGTGCCAGTGCAACTTTTTCCTCAAACACTTCATAATCAAACTCTAAAACTGTTGAAGAGAGCAAAAAACAGCCCCTTTCCTTTCGATGTCTGAGGAATCACAAATCCTAATTGGAAAATCATAAGTCTTGTAAATGGCCGATCCACAAGTGTACCTCAATAAGTGTGAGACCAAATGGCTCCACCAAAGCAGGGTTGATAAAGACACCCTGCACATATATACATACATGCATGCATGGCCCACATTCAGAAGACAGATTTGGAAAACCCTAATTAGGGAATTGAAAAAAGACACCTGTGCTCTCTATATATGCACAATATACACATACATATATACTAAAGAAACAGAGTGCTGTTTTTTGTTTCAACACAAATGAAACAAACCTTTGTTTTTGCAGCCAGTCGGTAAATTTCAGGTACATCAAACTGCTTGTGGTGCTTTGGATACGCCACTTGCCCATACAGATCATACTTATCAATCAACTTCAATGCCGTGGTTAGAACCATTCCATTGGAACCAGACATTTGGTCAATGTCATCACGATTGCCCATGATTAGTGTCTGCAAGTGGGGAAAAAAAAAGAGTACATGGAAAAGTGTTATATTGTTTCTACAAAACTCCTCCTTGCTGCAGAATAAATAATGGTTTTGAAACCAGAGAAATCCACTCTTGTACATAAAGGGACATCATGAGTTTATTGCAGGAGGAAATCTTTGAGGAAGAAAAAATTGGTTTGCTCATAGCTCCATCTTCAGTTCTAATGACAGCAACAGGAGGATGAATCGAAAGTTGGGTGGGGGGGATTAGGGTTTACCAGATTTGCCAACTCACGCAAGGGAGCACACTCCCCAAATGCCTTCAGCAATGTTGTGATATTCTTTTTGGGGTCAGGACGTGCAAGTGCCAAAATCATGGGCTTGTGAGGGTTGGTGAAGAATCGCATTATCTGTTTTTCCCACAAAAACAGAACCAAAGATACAAACAAGAAACAATTTTTAAAAAATTGCACATACCATCATATTCTCTTTCTCAAGCTTGCAACACCCCAACTTCTTTCTTCCACAACAACCAAGACAATTTTATACTTACAAATCCTGGGGTCTTTGAAGGACAATCCTATGGCATGGCACAATATGTGGCAGGGAGGTCAAAATGGCACACACCTCATCCCAAATTGGAGGTTTCACACGGGGTGAGACAGGTACAACATTAGTAGCATCACCCGTGAATGCAACCATGTCAATGTCACCTTCTACGACATCACCCGCATCAGCAACCACCACAGTGCTAAAGTCCATCCCAGGTGGTATCACCTGCAGCCACAATTGCAGTACATCCCAGTGTGTTTTAGCACAACAAGTGATTGCCCAGGAAGAAACAACAAGCAAGTTTCTCTACAAGTGGACTGGTGCATGGTCCAGTCCAAATTAGGAGCTTCAGGGGAAAAACTTGATAGTATCTGGAGAATGTTTGCAACTAATTTTAGTTGTCTTGAGCTCAATATGGAAATCCTAAAAAAGGAGAGAAGAAATTACATACCACCATTCGGGGCATGTAGCGTCCATGGCAACTGACACCACGTCTGGCCCTTGCTCGTAGCACACGTTTCAACTTGACATCAAATCCATCATACAAGCCCCATTGCTCCTCAATCTCCTGTTTGGTACTGGTGATGACTAACTCAGCTGCATCCAGTGACAACTCCTCTGCTTCAATGCGCCGCATGATTTTGTAGAAAGAGTTGATATCTTCTCTGGACTGACGCCCTTGCTTCAGCAGCTGCTCCAGCTTATTCCTCCCCAATGAATGACCTGTGAGCACCATGGGCACATTCAGAGCCCCCGAAAGCAGTGCCGCCGTGTCCCCAGCATCTGCGTAGTGACCATGGATCACATGTGGCCAAATGGGCTCTCCACCTGGAATCTGCTCACCCAGAACTCGTGCCATGTTCAGGACATGTGCAAGTGCACCATCCACAAACTCTTGAATGTGAGGCCACAGCAATTCCTTCCGCAGGTATTGGTCCCTGTGCAAAATCCCATCAGGAAAAAACCCCACTTTCTGTTATGCAACAAGACTTGTTAATAGAGAAGTTACATGTATTAGCATGGGTGTGACAATGCCTTGCATGGGTATATGTGAACCGTCACCTGCTTGCCAGAGAGAGAGAGAGAGAGAGAGACCATGAGCTCTACTGCAAGCTATATATTAATTAGTTCTTGATTCTGAGTAGTATCAAACCTGGGTCCACAAGGAATGCGGACAATGTAAGCACCGCTGCTCTCACCGCCATCACTATCATAATTTGATCCAGAACTCAACATTTCAGTGGGCTCTCCATAACTCCAGTCCACTTCAGGGTCACAAATCTGGCGTGTCAGTAGGTCGACCCGGTAGACTTCTGGCATCAGTGCCAGTGCCCTTGCAAACTCCACCACATACTTCACCTAGTGTCACCACCATAATACCAGCACCAACCACCCCTTGAGAAGTTTCTTCTAGAAATTACAATCTCTCATAATATCATGCACAAAAAAACAACAAAGTGCTTAAATTTTTGTTGTTCTTTTGCACCTTCAATGTGTGTTCTGGATTTGAAAAAAATTGTAAGGCAGCTATTGAGCCTAGTTGAGCCACTACACCATTTGGTGTATTATTGACAACAAGCATACTGCGCATGTACTTCTGGACAAAATAGAGCTGCTGATATGACCACCAAAAAAATCAACCAACCTGTCCTCCTGTGTCAGAGTCACGACCAAGCTCCATGTTTTCTCCACGCACCAGACCATGTAAGCTGCAGTAATAAACATGGGACCTGAGTTGTGAGCAAAAATGATTGAACTTGTTATAACATCATCAACCCTGGATCAACATTGTTTCTTCAAGGGTTAAGGACTTGATCTTGACCACTCTTATCCTCAATTTCCTTCACACAATCTAGGATGCTCTCGAGCTTTCAAACCTAAAAATACTCCATAACTTACTATAACACTGACTGATGGACGATCATCAGGCTTATGATGAAGAGCAACTAGAGAGACCCATCCATCCATCTAGCTGAATTCACAGTGGTAAATTTTTCTAGCATCAAAGTCCAAACCTGCACAAAAGAGATTTCAATTTGCAGATTTTTGGAAGATTTTGACTTCGTAGGAGACTAATAGCACCTCATTCATCGAGTTACACTTTCTTGCTGAAATAAACTTTACTGAAAAGCATAAAAAGAAAACTTGTCAAAAACATGGAAACATGCAATTTTTTCTGTAATTGGTCTGGATCTTCTTATTATTATTCCATTCTTGCTTATGAGGTAGCACAGCAGCTACCTAACATGTTGTGCTTTTTCTCAACTTTAGAAAACAATTTTCTTTTTCAGAGTTGGGTTTGGCAGTTCAGTTTCAGCAGAAGTATAGACCTGATCAATACAATGTACAAGCGTTTCACCGAAGCTGCTGCTGGCTCTCGATTCACCTTCTCAAGCTTCTTATGCTCCTCCCCATCAGCAGCCAATAAGAGAGGGGCACCATTCACTGCTTTAGGTATACTAGATTCCAAAGCTGTGGTGTCCTTGTTCTCGCCTTCTGACAAGTAATCCCACATCTCCTCAGTGGCAACTTTGCGACCTTGCTCCCGCTCCATGTGTCGCTGTGCCAACCTATGCGCATCTTGCCATTCAATCTGCAAACATTCTCGACAACAACCCCAATTTTCTCCAACTATTGAGTACTATACTAAAACTTGGGACATGGTGCCAACTTTGAAATGTGGGAGAAGGAAAAAAACACCATATAATCCACAAAGACATTTTGAAGCTCAAGCATTCACTCAAATCAATTTGTCATGTGAGATCCTACAAACCAAGTGTCAGATCCTTTGATGTACACCATCTAGTTTCAACTTCAATGATCACGGAACAATAGACATAGCATACTTAATTCTCGACACCTGAAGAAGAAAGATATGCTTCTTCTCACTCACCCCAAGACAAAAACAAAAACAAAAACCAGGAATTAATTCAACAAAGAAGGTAAAAAAACAAAATGGGTTCAGAGTCTTTCAAGAGCAGGAACAAACAAGCTTTCTTTCTTTCACTTACCAATCTCTTCTTCCTTGCAATGTGCCAAATTCGCCAGCACAAGGACTCCATTCGGAGACTCCTCTCCTGTGAACTTCGCACAGATGAGGCCTGTGAAAAATGCCAGCAAATTGTCAGAAGATTCAATAACACCTTGCTTACTTGCTTGCCCACAGGATTGTGCAACTGGAAGTAGGAAAGTCCAGAATTTCTTTCAAGCATGACCAAAAAAACCAGAGAGAAAAATAAAAATAGAAGGGGAGAACCAAAAAAGCATAAATGTCCATAATCCATCCATTGGACATCATACAACATCATGGCCCCTGCATTGCAATGCCAGAGAAAGATGAGGCCCTGTTTAAGCTTGCTCGTCACTCTCACCCATCATCAATCAAGCTTTTCCTTGGTTTATTACTCAAGGAAAGTAACCTGCATCCTGCAGAGTTAAATCTCAATACCCAACTGTGACTCTCTCAACTTCATTCCAGAAATTGCAAAACACAATTGTTCAAGTTGAACTCATCCCAAGTCAGTCCGCACAGAAGAAAATCCAAGCAATTGTGCAGCAGCCACAGACTTCCCTGATTCATTTTTCGCCTAGAGAATTCAGCAGTTTCCAAATCCCCCTTTGCAACACCCATCCTTGCACACATACCCATGCTAGTTCAAATCTGTGAAATTGAGCCAATTGATTTCAGTGTGTACTGTTTTACAGAGAAGAAATTTGCCTGGCCACTGAAGAAGAAGAAGATGAAAAACAGAAGGAAAGAGGTAAGTCACCCATCATGAAATCCATCTCCCCCACACATGAATTTCATTCATGTGACCTTTGCAGCAATTTCTTTTTTTGCATCAAGGGGGCCTTCCCATTTGCATCCAAGTAGGAGAGAACGAGAAGAGAGAGGAAGAAGAAAAGGTAGCATAGAAGAAGGGCGAAGTGTGGAAGGGCAAACAGCAACAACAACATAAACAACAATTGTTGCAACAACCTTGATCCAAGTCCTGTAGAGTGAGGACTCATCAAAGCCAGTGACTTCATCTACAAAGTACTTGGCAGCTTTGAAGCTATCTTTCTCCCCAACAGATTGTCTCCTGCTGTCATTGATCCTCTCCCCAGTGTCCAGTATGGCTTCCAAGTAGCCATAAATCCACTCATTCCCTGCTGCCATGATGATGATCCCTGCACTGCAACTGCAACCCACAAAACAAACAACCCAACACCACAACACAACACAAACAAATAACACAATCCAACAAACACAACAACAACCCACCACCACCCCCTCTCTTCCTCTTCCTCTTCCTCTTCCTCCCCTCACCAAGCCTTCTTCACAAAACAACAATCTTTCCCCCAAAATTGCACAGAAACAAAACAATCTTTTAGCCCAAAATTGCCCAAAAGCAAGACAATTTTTTTTGGCCAAAATTGCACACAAACAAGACAATCGTTTTTCCCCAAAGTTGCACAAAAACAACAACCTTTTCCCCGAATTTTATGTGATGTCCAGCACCCACTCACTCACCCACACAAACACCCAATTCACTCAATCCTTCTTCTTCACCCACACACACCCATTTTCTGGGTTGTACTTAGTTTTGTACCCCACAGTGTTGTTGGTGCTGTATGTATATAAGCAAGCTTCTTTTTTTCCTCTTCTCTCTCTCTCTTTCTCATGCCTCTCTCTCTCCCCCTCTCTCTTGCTGCACAACCCACCTCCTCTTCCCTTCCATTCCCTTCCCCTCCCTTGTGAGTTTTGCCACCCTTCCAAACTAAAATCTAGTTTTTACTACTGTAGCATAATATTGTAGGTAGGTAGCTAGGCTCTCCTCTGAATCTCTTCACAAGGCATACAAAGAAAAAGGTCCGTGCTTGTACCGCATTCTAGGGCAGGAATTGGGTGGGTTGGTAGCCCACCAGGTGTCAAGCAGAAGGAGGTTCATTCCCCACCCAGACAGACCCAGCAGCAACTTGTGGAATATTCCAAGCTGCTGTGGTGGTTTCTTCTTTCTTCTCAGTGACAGAAATTGGGCAGTTCTTCACTCTCATGAAGAACCTCATGAAGAACCTCCAGTTCCGATTCTAAAAGACAAATTATAATGGCTCTGGTTCCAGTTCTACACCCAATGAAATTGGCAATCCTGGCTCGGGTTCTGGAGAAAAATAAATTCCAGTTTCCATTCTGGTTCCAGTTCTGAAAATGGTTCGAGGTAACATAGATCAGAACTGGTTGTTAACTGTCCTTTAATTAGCCCTTTGATTCTAATTTTCTTTTGTTTTTTTCAAAATTCTAGTTTCAGTTCTGATTCCAATTCCTAACATGGATGAATGGATCCAAGAACCCAGTTCCAGATCTGATTCTTAAAATAATCTGATTCCAGTTCCAGTTCCAAAACTGGTTTGAAAAATCAGAACCAGTTCTGGTTTTGGTTTAAACCCAAACTAGAAACCAATCATGAATGCAGTTCCAAGTTCTAACTCATCAAACCAGGTACCCACCAACCAACATTCGTTTCTTCTTCCAGTTTGGCTCATTTTCTTCTCTTCCTCCTCTTCCACCATTTCTTCATCCTCTTCTTTGCGAATGACTTGGGAACACTCTTTTCCATCTTCGTTTATCCCCTATAAATGTGAACATCCCTTTTTAATTTGGTGTGCCAATCATTTTCAATTGCTTGTTGGATGATGGAAATCATTTAAAAATTCATTAGGAAAAAAAAACATTTCTACTTTTTTTCAAGAACCCTCTTTCTTTTCAAGAACCTTCTTCTTCATCATCATACCTTATTTGTGACTATGGTGAACACTCCTCTTCATCATCAGCTTCTTCTTTTTTGATGATGGTGAAACACTTTTGTTTATCGTCTTCTTCATTACTTCACAATGGTGTACAACTTTCTTCTTCATCATCATGATGTTCTTTTCTTGACATGAGGAAGAAGGCTCTTCTTCTTCATTGTCATCTTTTTTGGACACCCTCCCTTCCCTATCATCATCTTCTTCCTTTGCTTGAAAATGGTGGACACCCAAGGTTGGTTTGTTCAAGTTGCTTCTATTGATTTGCACATGAAATTAGTTGAAAATGCACCCATTGTCAATTATGACTTTCTTCAAGTATAGTCTTACACAAAACAAAGGTCAAAAGAAAAATGTGATGAATAAAATAAGTTTTATTATTATCATGAGGTGGTGTTATCTTGGTATTGTTGTCGGGAAGATGATGATATGGAAGCATGGTCTTCCCAATGTGCATGTAAAAGTATCGTCATCTATAACAAGCACTTGAAAAAAAAAACATATTTGTTGGATTCAATCATTTACATATTCTAGAAGAATAAGAAGAGGCGAGAGGGGAGGAGGTAAGTAAACCTCATTCTAAATCTATCTTTCCAAAAGCAATGGTAATGCTAGTAAAATGTTTGGGGTTTATTATGGGCTTTGGATGTAAGAACCTAGTCTAGGTTTATTGGGTGTGGGTGAAAGAGTTGTAGGGAGGATGAAAGTGTTGTTTGGTTGGTATTTTATGTGTATTTTATCATCAAGCTAATCGTTTGCAAGTGTCCTATTCTTAACACCACTTCAAAACCTTGTGTTTCTTCTTTAGTTTCAACGATAAATCTCAAATTACATATACTTTACATGTATATACATGCATGCACCTCTATATATGTGAGCACTTAAGCAAGATTGATTCGTTAGGTAATGGATTCACATGTTTGGGACCCATGTGATTTGATTGTATGTGATATCATCATGGCAAGCTCCTCCCCCTTACATTTTTTCTAATCAATATGTGTGGGGTTCAATAGTGGCCAATTTAGGCTACCTTAGTAGTAGCCTAGCAAGTTAAGCACTTTGATGCCAAATATTCATTTTCTCTTAAGTTTCCATCATAACATTAAAATTTTATTAACATGTACTTTTAATACTTGTGAAATGCACCTCAATAACAATTTCTCAAAAGTCCTCGACCATTTTTTTTTCTCCTAATTATTTAGTGCCAAACCTACTAGTAGGTTACTATGGTATTGTCTAAGTCTTGGGCCCTCTTGAGCCCCATCGGAAACTATTTGGAATATTAATTTCTGCGGTACGTTGGTATCTGTGAACTTCCTTTTTCGAACATGTGTGTCTCAATATGCTCCGCAAACCACGGTTTCAGAACATGGTGAATATTTCATAGAATTTTTTTCATCCGTCCGGGATATATGTAGGAGATATTCTAGGTTTTGGCCACAAGTGAGAGTATTTTTGTGAGCTGAAAAGAGGGGGAAAAAGGGAAATCTGGGTGATGAAAAACTTGGTAACAGATTCCAAAGTTTCCGTCCCATTGTACATGGAAATGGAGAGAAGATTTTTAATTTTTTAAAATTCTCAATAAATATGTGAATTTTTTTTTTCTCCCTTTTTTGCAATTTTCTGACATGAAGAAAGGGTTGGCAAATATACCCATTACTTCTGTGTTGCAATAAAGGGAGTGGAAAAAAATATTTTATTTTATTTTATTTATTTATTTATTTATTTATTTATTTTGCACATAGAAAAAGCCTGTGTGAATATGCTGAATATGAAAAAATATTATAAGTGGGATGTACTAATGGTGGCAACAAAAAAAACATCAACAACAAAAAATTTGGAGGCTAAAAAAAGCACCATGTTTGCCCTAATTTTCAAATTTAAAAAAATTCATCTAGGTTTTGGGGTGCCTTACCCAAAACACCAAAATCCTATAATGACTTAATCCCTGGTGAATTTAGGGTAAAACACACACACACACACACTTGGTGCTTTTGTAGGTAGCTGCTCATTGTCAGGTAGGGAGGTAGGAGTGTAGGGCTTCCTTAATGGCAGGTAGAACCAGAGGTAGAAATTAGTGTTTCCAGCCAACCCTCCTTTTTTGTTTGTCTTTCTCATGCTTTTCAATTTGCTTTTTGGGTTTGGCCTTTTGCATAGCCCTTCTTCCTTCAGATGTTCATGATTACACCTAGTGGCAAAGGAGAGTCACATATTCCCCAATTGGATGATAAGGTCTCCAGGTTCAAGTCTCCTTGGTCTAAAGGGGAGGGGACTTGCCACTCAGATGGATTTGGGCATGATCCATTTGCATTGCACACCCAACCACCCTAAAAGTTGCATTGTGACCAAATCATGCTTCTTATACAAAATGATGCAATTTTAAGAATTGTTTTAGTGTGTTTGGAGGGCACCTTCTAGGCATAAGATTCCTCTCTCTCTCTCTCTCTTAAAAAGTAAGCATAATATCTTTCATTTTAATCTAGGAGGTGTTAGATCCATCCCACTCCTAATGAAGGAGTAGGCACAAGAAACCTCAACTTCTTATGTCTCATGATTTACATATGATTAGCTTTGTGATAACCTTCACATTGAGCTATACCATTTGTAAAGCTCAAGGGTGTGGGATGTGGGATGCTCCTTAGAAGCAAGGCTCAACTTTGCTATCACCTTGTCCTTGGCCCCTTATTTTGGGAATGCCCTCTCCTTGGGGCTTTATCTTGCACATGACCCACCATTTATGAGATTTTGATGACACAAAGCATCCTCATTGGATCCAGGCATCTTGTTATGAAGGGTTACCCATGACCCTCTTGCTTGCTTAGGGTTTGTAACCGTTCAGGTCAATAACCTACACTTGATGAGGTCTCGATATCCCAAATTGCCAATCCGTGAAAGGTATCAATGACCTCTTGCTAATTATCTAGTCCTTGTCAAAGTTGATGAACTCTCATTGATGTTTTGAGGCGGAGATAATTTTAGAAGTAACTTAGATGGGGTCAACATTGTTGATTATCATTCTTGCTACTACGAGCAAATTGTGATTTTATCCTCCTTCCTACGGGACCTGGTGCAAAGCAAATTGCATTTCAGGTCAAGATTATCAAGATGAGCATCTTCCTTCTTTTGTTGATGTGCTTGATAGAAAGTAGATGGAACCTCTGTATAACCAAACCAACCACGTGTGCGTTGCATATTGTCTCATGCAACACCTTTTCACATACAACATGGTCATGGGATCTTTAAGATACTAGGTAGCGTTTATCATGTTGTGCTTCAACAACAACCAAGTATCAAATGAAATCAAGCTGATTGATGTGCTTAGGAAAATCAAGCTGCTGATTGAATAAAATCACACAGATTGAATAGTTAGGAAAACTGCTGATTGCTGGTTTCTTTGTCAGTCATGTCTAAAAAAAAGTCTTGCACATTGATGTAATAATATGAGGATTGTTGGGCAGAAGAAATGGGCAATGAATTTAGAGGTTAACCTCCCTTGAATTTTGACATTTCAGCATTTCCAAAAATCATTCAATTACCACCAACCTGAGAAGGTACTATGATGATAGGAAAAATATTAGGTTGAATGAAGAAGAATGAAGACCATCAATAAAATTTCCTTACTTTGCAGATACAGAGTCTTTGAGGGTGAAACAAGAGCCCAAAAACATGATTACTTTGCTCATAACTCCATTATGTATTGGGTTTTTTTCTTTTCTTTAAAGACACTGAAAAGGGCTGGCTCGGTTTTCTTATCATGATTATCAAATGTGGGAATCCTCTCATTTGGGATGCACATCTTCTAAAAGAAGAGGTGATGAAATCAAATCACTTCCTAGTAGAATCAATTGAAAGCCAAACCAATCACTTTTGGTCACCACCCTCATCTTTCCGAAGCTTTGGAGTCCACATGGCCTCTCCCACTGCCAAAAGAATCTTCCGTGAACACTGGGGGGGGGACTAGGCAACTGGAAGGAAGAAAGAGGACCCACACAATATCTTTGAGGAATACTCATATATATCTGCAAAACTTCCACCACCCATATACATGATCCTTTTATGCCCCCAACTACAACCCAAAACCAAACCCGCACAATTTTTCTTACAAAACCCTAAATAGGGTAATTACACCTATCATCAAACACACCCCATCAGCAAATGCTTGAATAGTTTAGAGAAGAGCCCATGACCAAATGGCCAAGCCCTTTTACCGAACATAAGGTGAGAGAAAATGCCCTTTAGCAATTTAAGGCATTTCAACCTAGTTGAGAGTTAGAAACTTGGTAATTCAGGGTTAAGGTTGTTGAGTACTCCATATGCTTTTATAACTTGAGGTTCAAGATTACTCCATGCAACTCGTGTATGCAAAGACTCAAAGATTTCTCGGGTACGCAGGAAGTTGAATTTCAGACACAAGAATGAAGAGGAAAAATGGTTGACTTAAGTTGATCATTCCTTACTTCTTACCCATGGATTTCCATGTGGAAGGAAAGTTAGGAAGTCATCTCTTGCTACTGAATTTCGAATGAAGTATTTTTAAACAGTTCAAATTTCTTGTATGGCCATCAAAGTCCTAATGCAATCAAAGATGAGAAGAAAAGAAAAAAGAATGGGCCGTTGCAGGTGTCAACTGAAGGATGGAGAGATGGATTGACCCAATAATGGGGTGATAGATGGCCAAGCATAAGCAATGCCAGGTGCAAAAGTCCACCCTAAAAAAAACCATGAAGTTAACCTTGTTTGGAACAACAACAACAACAAGAGGCGCTTTTGAAGATGGGGTGATTGATGATGGTTCACTCAGAGCTCCACCACATTCGGAGTTTCACCTGGTGCTAATAACAGAAACCCATTTGTTGGGCCTTGTCCCCACAGGCACAGTGACTATCACATTGGGTCCAACTTTTTGAAGTTTTACCTTATTAGAACTAATTTCACATTAGCGGAACCAGTTTTTTTGATGAAAGTGCTTTAGATTGTTTAGACTGGAATGGATTTTTTTGGTGTTTTGGAGTGTGGATACAGAAGATAGATGTACAGCATCTTATCTATTGGCAGGGCCACCATGTTTGTGATGCCTTGTTGTTTTCCTCTCTTTTTGTCAGGGGAGAGAGATAACAATTTATTATGATGCCCATTCTTACTACCTCCACCCACACTCGATAGCTAGGTAGATAGGTAGGTAGGTAGGTAGATAGTAGGTACCTTCTAGCAGCTATAGCAGTTACCCCCACCACCATACACAGCTGATCAATTATACTAAGTCCCAAATTTTTGTGACTCTGTCAACACCCAAGTGAATGGACCTCAATACTTTGTCTGCCATAAATTGGATGTGCTGGTGTAGTTGAAGTAGAGTATAAGTTAAATTTATAAAGACTTGCAGGAGTCGGAGGTGTGGGTGGTGGGGCTTGGCATCTAAAAGTATATGCTTTGCTTTGGTATTGCAACATTCTTGTAAAAGCTTTGATACCACAGATTCTCCATCCCTCAAATGTCAGCCGGCAAAACCGCATATAAAAAAAATAAAGCTTTTATTTGCCTCTGCTTAATTGTCACTGAGAGAATGCATGCATGAGAATGTAAGTTATTAGTCTTCATTTGGTCCCACATTTTGAGGAATGTTCATCAGGTGTTAGTGTGAAGTCACTTTGCAGGAACTTCAAGGAACACTTTTTATTATACCAAAAACTGTTTGCAGGTTTGAAGTTTGAGCTTGTGAATGTACGTGTTCTTTTAACCTTTGAGGTCTTTTTTTTGTGTATGGTAAGTGCTTGTTACCCGATGTAAAGCATTACGAATCTATTTATTTATTTTTATTTTTATTTTTAAAAAATTCCCATGATACCCAGTGGTGCCATAACACAATTTTAATTTTTTTAATGATTTTTTTTAAAAACTGAGTATCTTGCATTTCAATATGCCCTGCCCTTTGCTGAGCAGAAATTCCATTGGATGAGGTGCCCTCCAGATACATTACTAATTTTCTGCCAGTGCTTTACTAGAACAACTTCATGGAACATTTTGTATCAATTTAACCATTGCTCATTTGAACTTGCCGTAGGTTGTATTTTGAACAATGAGTTCATTTTTTTTGATAATTTTATGGAACATTTTCATTTTGAACTGTTGCGGGTTTGTAGTTTGAACTTGCTATAAGGGACACACCCATTAGCCTACACCATGAGCTTGTTGTTTATGTCTTTTCAAAGTACCCATGCTTTTATTTTCTAGGTAAGGAGAATTCCAAAAGAGGCACTCTCAGTACAAATTTTTTGTCCTAAAGCTTGTCTCCAACAATTGGGCTTGCAATCTGGTTGAATGCACAGCTACAAATTGGATTGGCTATGGATCTCTAATATGGATTCAAATTTTTTTTGGCTATGGAGACTTGGTGATTCTTATTATTTGCATCCATATCAAAAGCAAAGTTAAGCAATACATTTGCATTTTCTTTCTTCAAAATGTGCGAGAGGTGCTCATTTTGAATCCAGGATCCCCAAGTGTGGCATCCATTCCTCTTACTTGGTATAAAAAAATCCGTGAATAGTACCACATGTTGAAATCAACTTCATTGATTGAGAAGCATACATATTGTGCTTTTGTTCACCAAGATGACTTGACAAAAGAAGGTTACATGTGGAAAAGATATCACGTGTTCCACCAAAAGAGTTACCTATTGTGGAATATCTCATGGAATTGTAATGAGGATGGTGTTGGGTGGTTTTGGACCAATGTTGTTCAAGTATAGTATCTCAATGTGGGGATGAATTTTCTATATCTATATATATATATATATATATATATATATATATATTGGTTCAAGGTATATTGGCTTCGAAACTTTTCCAAACATAGTACATGTAAAGCCATATATGCTTGGAAAAGTATTTAGTCCAACTTAGGATAAAGGTAAATGATCAACATTTACCTTGTATTTATCATGAGAGTATAATTGGGTAAATGTTAGGTAAATAAGGATATACATAACATTTATATAATTATGGCACATTGACTTGTGAAAAAATATTGCACAAATTGGAATTGCAAATGTGAAATTTAAAATGTCTTACAATTGAAATCAACAAAAATAAAATGAACAATCAACGTCTTTGATAATAGGTTCAAGGCATTCTTATAGTGGCATAAGGGATCAGAATTCTAAACTCCTTCCAAGAGCATGTTGTAATGATCTTATCAAGGTAATTAGGATAATGAAATGAAAAATAAAATTAGTGGCCACAATTTTGAACAAATTCATCATAACACTTGTGTGACAAAATATGCTTTAAATGATTTTGGCGCATACCCAAAACAATTACCTTCCCCTGAAAAAGGGTAAACATCAAATGTATACTAGTTGGGTACCGTAAAAAGTTAAAACATGCTCTTTACTAACCAAGTAAGGTTGGCAAATGAGGCAAACCAGGCAAAGGAGCTAGGTGTTTAACTTGATATTTACCTATGGGTGAAGCATGGGAAAAATTTAACCCACCCAATACCAATTTGGACTTTAGAAGGTTGTTTTCAAAATAATGACCTTCTAGGATAAGGGTAGGTTAGTTAATTAAAATTTCCATTAATAGACACATGTCATATGGAGTTTAAGTTCAATCTCTTGGGCTAGGATCAAGGTAAAAATTTAAGATTTCGGTACCTTTTACGTGAGCCACACCCAAGAATGAGCTCATAACATGGCCTCAAAATCTTACATTATGAGAACAACCTAAATTTCAGGTCATAACACCTCATTATTTAAGTATATAACATGCCTAAAGATATTCATTACCACACTAGGTGTATGTGACCCATTTAATGAGAAAGGCCCATTCATAGATTTACCACCCTTGTTTATTCTCACATTGCCCATAGAGGTTGTAGTTTCATGCCTTCACATGATTCCAACTTGTTAAAAGGAGGTCCATGTGAATTTCATTCCTCAATGTTGCCATCATCTTTGTCCAATCCTTAACTTTTGGCATTGCCATAACATGAAAAGATATGTTCAAGAGTGAAGTTCACCTTTATTGGCATCATATCATTGCAAGTATTGTAATCGGAGGAATTACTCTTGACTATTCCTTGTCAATTTTAAAATATTAATTGTACTATACACCTTATCTTAGCTTGTTGGATTATGATATCGCAACCTTAGTTGTATGCTTGCAACTTAAAAAGTCAAGTAGAAACAAGTTATGAATAATCTCAAGGCATGTCATGATCCAAAGGAATTGGAACACCACCACAAACAAATTGGAGAGCATGTGGGAGATGAAAGGAGACACTCCAAAACAAACCTGCAACATGCACACCCCCTCTAGGAAAAGGGACTTTCAAAAAACTCCAAATGTTTTAAATGATGTTTGAGGGATTAAAATCATGTTTCAATTAGATGATTTGGGTGTTATTGAAAATATATCAATGTGTTATAACATGTCAAGTTTGGATGCCCACAATAAACATGTTTTTCTAGTTTTATCAAACTTGAAAAATCAAGACATAAATCATCCAAAAATTTCATGACCATTTGAAACATGGTTTCAAATTGCCAATGAATTGTATTAGTATTAAGATTTGACATAACAATGGAAAGGGCTTAACTAATGTTTTCTTTAAAAGAGGCACACGCCGGTCAAGCCTAGAAAATCCTAGACAGAACGTGCGGGTAGATGAGATAGGGTGACGGCTATGAGGGCGAGTGCCTAAGAGACTGTGGAATGCGCTCAAGGATGGATGGAAAACCTCCCACAACACAAATGTCCCAAATCGTTACATTTCTTAATAATTTAAAAAATTAAACTCTTAGAACATCAAAGTGTTTCAATTTGAGGAGTGAGATTTGAGATTTGTTTTTTTTAATTCCATTTCAATGAAAGGTTCATGGAGACCTACAAACTATACCTTGTAAGGGAGTAGTTCTTTTTACAAAAACATCTTGATGTGTCAATATGAATCCATAACAAATCTTGACCCCAATATTTGTTCAAATTACACTTGATCTTCAATTGTCCATTTTGTTTAGTTGAAGTGTCTCAAGGTTTCCCATTTGACCCAAATGTGAAGAACTAAGGAACATGTTCTTAGCTTTTGAAAAATATGTTAGAATTATCATTTTGTGATACAATTTGACAATCCTTTTAACCTTTAAATGTTAAAGGATTCAAAAATAAATTGAAAAGTGAACCAAATTGGTCCACCCTAATGTTTAGGAGTTAAAGCATATTGCATGCCCCATAACAAAGGTGCAATGATATTTATATGAGTGGTGTGTTGAATCCCATGGAGTTTAAATCACATGGTCATCCTTCCAACGATGATTGAAATGTTGGTGGCTTGAACTACATAACTAGGATTCATATGCTTATTTATGTCACTTGTATTCAAATCTTTCGAGGCTCCTAGCATCTTATATATTAATTCGCTTGTCTGTCTGTGACACGACATTTCTATGGCAAAACCGGCCTTTTCTATGGCAGAACCCGCAGGTGGCGGAGAGACACACGCTGGTAGAACCGGCCTTTTCTATGGCAGAACCCGCAGGTGGCGGAGAGACACACCATCGACCGGTCCTGGAGAGGGGCTTTTGGCAAATCCAAGGCGAAGTTTCAGATGGAGCCAAACACGGGTCACATTTGCAGATGTCGCTGGTGTGTGTAGCTTCAAGTTCCCTAACCATGTCCCAACCACCTCCTTCTTCTTCTTCTTCTTCTTCTTCAAACCCTAGATTTAGGGTTTGAAGTCCAGATCCACGGTTGCAGCTTGAAGTTCCCAAACTAGGTCTCAATCCAGGTTTTTCGAAGCCAAATATTGGGGTTT
>Ga0209611_10002898_pt1 | contig 30063 bp, 20 predicted proteins | sample S1TSphgellanicum_3_FD_187693 | JGI IMG/M metagenome (GOLD analysis project Ga0209611, IMG submission 187693) | Host-associated microbial communities from peat moss isolated from Minnesota, USA - S1T2_Fc - Sphagnum magellanicum MG (SPAdes) (version 2) | ecosystem: Host-associated > Plants > Peat...
CATCTTCTTCCTCCTGTTGTGCAGCTGTAGCGCAGCTCCACGAAGAAGGCGACGGCAACTACCGTTGCCTTCTTCCTCCTACTGTGTAGCTGCAGCGTAGCTCCACGAAAAACCATCGCCTTCTTCTTTCTGCTATGCAGCTGCAACGCAGCTCCACAAAGAAGGCGACGACAACTACCGTCGCCTTCTTCTTCCTGCTATGGAGCTGCGCTGCAGCGCAACAAAAGAAGGTGATTCTGTTGTGGAGTTGCACTACAGCGTAATGAAGCAGGCGATGGTAGCGTTGCTGCCGTCGCCTTCTTCTTCCTCTTTTGAAGCTGCGTTGCAGCGCAGCTTCACGAAGAAGGCGACGGCAGCTGTCGTCACCTTTTTTTTTTTTTTCCCTTGTAGCATAGCAAAAAAGGCTGCAACTTTATTTTGAAGAAGAAGACGAAAGCTGCCGCCACCTTCTTCGTTTTGCTGCAAGGAAATGGCGAATTTGCCTTTCTTTTGTGGTTTTGCTGCGAAGAAGGTGACAGTAGTAATGTCGTCACCTTCCTCTATGGTGGTGGATTTTATTTTTTCTTTGTTGCTGCTTATGGTGTAGTTCTTTAGAATTAACATTACAGTAATTGGTGGTTTTTTCTTTAGGGTTGTAATGGCCAGGGGAAGAAGCTTGAGGAAAAACACTGGTGGGGAGTTGGAAATGAGTAAGGAAAATGGTACTGCGTCAGATGACGCAATTCTTCTGCCAAATGTTGTTGTGTCAGACGAAACAATTTTTCTGCCAGATGTTACTGTGTTAGACGAAGCAATTCTTCTACCAAATGTTGTTGTGTCAGACGAAGAGATGCCGAGCCACACGTTGCTGCAACTATCGAGCAAAATATGGCTTCAGTAGATGAAGTAATTGGTGACCGAAGTAGTGTTACAACAGATCAGCCAATTGGTGAGCAAAATGATGCTCTATCATAATTGAAAGACAAGGATGATAGTTTAGTATAGATTGTTTTAGAATTTATGGACATTAGATTAAAGACAGATTAAAAAAATTGTACAAGTTTCTTTAAATTTAATTATATCCGTACTTTCCATCATTTGTTAGAAGGTGCAGGAATTTTTTTGTCAAAATTTTTCTATTGCAATACCTTAGAATAGTTCATGTTTATAGGAGTAGTATGTGATTTTGTGATTTTATGTTTTGTAATACCTGCATTCTGTCTTTTGAACTCTCATTTTTGGGTTTAGGTCCGTAACTGGAAACTGAGCATGCTTCTCAGGCACTTGCACTTCTTTGTCCACCTAATTTGGTTCCAAAGGACAAGAAATGGACAAAGGTTGGGTCGAAATGGAAGTGCAAAGTTAGCATTTGCACTATCGCATATTGTGCCAAATGGTTGTTGACTAAGCATTTGGCATAGGTGCATGGCTTGGTGGCAGAAAAGTCCAAACCTGGGAGGCCTTCAACTTCTACAGGAGCTCCTCGACATCAAGATCATGCCAAGATGAACACTTGCATCTTGGGAGATGCCATGGCTGTTTAAAGGCGAAATGATCAAAAAGTTGCTAGTCGTGCTCGTGCCAAAGTAGAACGTGAGTGGAATCACCTGGTAGCTGTTGCAAAACAGTGTCCACCACTCCCAAAACCAGCTTTGGTCAAACTAGCTTCAGAGCAATTGTTGAAGGTGTTGGGCTTTAATGCATGGGGCGTGGGCAGTGTGGCTCGAGATGTAACATCAAGGATGGAGAAGGATGAAGATTTACAAGGGATGATCCAATCCACCCGTTGTGTATATGCACGACAATTAAAGACGGCATGGGATGTTAAAAATTGGGATCGAGAGTCCAGTAAAAGAAGTCGGATAAAACAGTTGGCAGATGTTTTGGATTTTCATGAATCTAGAATGATTCATGGAAGGTAAGAAACAATAATAAACAATGTTTATTGTTTTTTTATTGTATTTCATCCAAGGTGTGTTACGGTTTAATTTGGTGATTTTTGGGTGTTTATAGGGTTTAGGACCAAACAAAGGCCCAATTTGTGGCAAATGCAATTCAGGTTAAGATGCAACGCTGCCATTTTTACACTGTTCGTCATGTAGCAAAGGCTGCAAATGTAGCAGCTACATACTGAGTTAAACACGGGATTGTAGATACTGATATGGGTTAGGGTTTCACTCTATATAGTTAGTTAGGTTTTGTAGCCTTTTTATTTTTTGGACTACCCAATTTTGAATTTTGATCCTTTGATATGTTATAGAGAACCAATGTTTTTTTTTTCATTGGGTTCTTTAGTAATTTTTCATGCACCCATTTTTGTACATCTTTTATCAATATAATAGTATCTTCTACTCACACTTGTTTTATGGGTATATGGTTAAGCATATGTCTTCTTTGTCATAAATTTCTTAGTACTTGAGATGTAAGAATCAAACCAAAGATCAAAATGAACATTATGCAATACTTACATCTAATATAATAGGACTCACATCACTTGAAGAATTTTAAAACAATACACACATTTTAAACATATAATACCTACATCATTTTCTATTATAAATTTCATAAGGAGATTTTCAAACATGTAATACCCGCATATAAATCCCATTATAGCCGCTGGTTTTTTTGGCATCTCTTGCAATACTCGCATATGGGTCACAAATAGTTGCTGACATTCTTCATTCGTTACAATACCCGCATATCGATCCATGGTATTCGTTGGGTTTTTATAACATTCCTTGCATTACCCGCATATATTTCCATAATAACCGCTTGTTTTTTTGGCATCTCTTGCAATACCTGCATATAGGTCCCATAACAGTTGTTGGTTTTTTTCATTCATTGTAAAACTTACATTTTGTCATAAAATTAATTCAGAATAATAATTAATTTAGGTATATAAGAAGACATATTTTGGGTACCTAGAGCATTTATTTGTTTTTTTGAAATGACATTACATGCGGGTATTGCATTTAGGGTTTAGGGTTTTCACATAAGGTTTGCTTCAATCGCTTATGGATTATTTTGAAATGAACTTGAATATGGCTATTGCATTTAGCGTTAAGGTTTCATATAATTTTGACCCACTATATGATTATTTTAACCAAGAATTTATTTATTATATATCAGAAAATTATATAATAAAATTTCAATCAAACATAGGATTAATATGTGGGAGAGATCATTTTTATTATTATGTGAAACATGAAAGAAAAAGTAAAAATTTATGTGTTTTGATTTTTTTTTTAACATAGTTTAAAATCTTGTTAAATTAGAGACTTTATATTTATGTTTTTTGAAATCAGTATACAACTTTGAAAGGGGGGAAGAAAAAATGAACATCTTTGAAGAAATTTTAAGCTTGAACTTTTTATTTTTTGATCTCAACAAACTTTGTATTGCATTCAGGGTTGGGTTTTCACATAAGGTTTGTTTCTTACCTTTGTGTGATAATTCCAACCTAATTTTCCCAATCTCTTTGAAGAAAATATAGAATGAGATTGTATTATTTCACATATGTCTAAACCAAAAAATTTCCCCCGATTTTAATATAAAATATTTCTGATAATTAATGTATTATCAAGAAATTTTGTCATATAATTAAACAATTAATAGACCATTATTTTAGATAATTTAGATGAATAATTATCAAAAATTAGATAATCATTTATTTATTTGGAATAATTAACTAATCATTTGGCTTAACTTTATTTACTTGGATAATAAAAAATTGGATCTAAAAATCAAATTGATTAATTTGATATTTGATTAATTAATTTAAGTATATTTTTGTTTTAATAAGTTATTGAAATCACTATTTAAGATAATTATTCCATGTTATAGATTGTAAGTTTAGTTTTTTCATGAAAAATTCCTACACCAAGATGAGCTTGATCACAATTGTCATTGTATTATTTGTTCCACAAATAATATAACCTCTTTTCAAATTCATGAAACAAAGTAAGAATCATGGAACTCCTAATCAACAACCCAACCTCTATACACACCTTTGTTAGCATATTAATTTGAAATTAACTAATTATTTTGGAGTGACCCAAAATGTAGGTATTACATTTAGGGTAAGATTTTCATTTAAAGAAGGTTTAACCCCCACATGCGTATTTTTGGTGTGACCCAAAATGCAAGTATTGCATTTAGGGTAGGATTTTCGTATAAAGATGCTTAAACCTCACATGCGTATTTTTTCTGTGCCCCAAAATGCAGGTATTGCATTTAGGGTAGGATCTTCATATAAATAAGCTTAAACTCTACATGTGTTCTTTCGGAGTGGCCCAAATTGCAAGTATTGCATTTAGGGTTGGGTTATTTCAAAGTGATTTTGCATGTGCATATTGTGTTTAGGACTAGGTCTTCACTTAAAGGTATCCAAACCATTTAGATGGGTTTTTTTGAAACGTGGGTATTGCAACTCCCTTGGGAATCCCTGGTGGGTACCTAGTCTCTCCCCTGGGAGTCCTTGGGAGTAGGTACTCGTAGAGCGTCCCTGGGAGTCCTCCCTTGTTGGGACTTCGCACTGCTCTTGCGCTGGTGACTGCTCTGCTTGTTCATTTTGGTTGGTTGGTTGGTTGGTTTGTTTGCTTGTGAGATCTTTGTGTCTTTCACTTGTCACTTATTTTGCCTTTGTCATGGCCATGCCTGTTGTTGCATCGCCCAGTTTCTTCTTCTTCTTCTTGTCTACTCTTCTCGTACTCTTGCATGCGTCACCCATTGTGGCAGAGGCGGAGGACCGCGACCCACATCTAGGGACCATCCGTGTCGTCTTCCAGGTACTTACCTTGTTTGTTTGTTTGTTTGTTTGTCTGTTTGTTTTCTACCCTAAAATGCATGCAGGCTAGCTGCGTGCATGTAATTTGTTTGTTTGTCTGTTTGTCTTCTACCCTAAATTGCATGCAGGCTTGCTGTGTTTATGTAATTGCTGGGAAGAAGAGTAGTACAGATGATTGTGTCTGTAGTATGAGGAAGAAGGAAGAATTAGTTTCCAAGTGTGTTTCCATGGTGAAACTCATCAGTTCCATTTAACATCATGCAGATTTCTGCTGTAATTCTTGTCTTTTTTGTCCTTCAGAGGTAACCCTAGAACTGAACTTTCCCTAGATTTTCAAGGTTTCAGAGAAGAGCTGAAGTGCATCAAGATGGATTGATGATCAGTGTCCATTTAAACCTGCAGAAACACTGCATTTTGTTGCAGAGTTTTGGTCAATTTGCACTTGTTTGTGGCCCTGCATAACACAAAAATGGGTGGCAATGTTGAATTTGTGTAGGGATGGTTTGTTTGTTTGTTTGCTTTTGGTAGTGTGTTGAGAGGTGGTGCATTGTTTTTTGATTCATGCAGACAAAGTATGGAGATATTGAGTTTGGGTTCTACCCCAAGGTTGCCCCCAAGACTGTGAACCACATTTTCAAACTGGTGCGCTTGGGTGCGTACAATTCCAATCACTTCTTCCGGGTGATTTCCAACTCCATTCTCATGAGAAACAACAGTTGTTGCATGCTGCTCAACCAACAAAATGGCAGCAGGTTGTGACCACAAACTGAGTCTAATTACCTGATGAAGGCAGTGAGGGATGATTCTCTCAGTTCTCAATTTAAATCATAAGCTCTCAAATGGTAACCCTTGGAAGTGGCGGTTTTCAATGTTCATTGTTGGAATTGAGAATGTGTTTGGAGAGGAGATGTGCATTGTTGATGGAAGTTCAATTGGCCAACAGATTTTTGTTGCAAAATCTGAGCCTGCAAAGACATCAACCAACTTATTTTAGGGCAAAAGTGTGGGTCACTTTGATTCTGGAGCGAGACTTGAACTAAGCTACCAAAAATGCCTATGTTGTTTGTCAGAAAACAATCCTCTTGAGATTAGCTGTTTTTAGACCAAATAGGTTTAGAGCTTCTCTAGGTGAAATGAGAAAGTTCACTAAGAAATGAGAAATTTTCATCACAGTGTTCTACACTCCAACTATCTGCCTCCAGTAGTGCCTTTCTTTCTCTTATCTTGGCCCTATGGCTCTTTTCCGCCCCTCCATTGATATGCTTCTTACATGTGTGGTATGAGTTCTATGGCCACAACCTTACTGTAGCAATAATGTCTTGTGGCCCTTTCTTCATTTCTGATGGTATGGAGTTGGCAGGTGCATAAAGGATTTGTGGCACAGGTGGCGGATGTGATTGGGGGACGTGAAGCACCAGTAAATGAAGAGCAGCATGCAGAAGGAGAGAAAACAGTTCCTGGGGAGTTTTCCAAAGTGAAGCATGTTCGAGGCATTCTGTCCATGGGAAGGTGCAACTTTCTTCTTTTCTTGACATCTTTCACGATCAAGCTGGTTTTTACAACTGACTGTGTGGACATCCCAAGATGCTAATGTGATTATAGCTCAGTCCCAGGGAGTGTTTGGTCCTCCTTGTGGGATTGGATTCTGGCGTGTGTTTGAGTCATACGAGAACCACAAAGGCCTTCTTGTGAAATGTGGAAATTTGATGAATCAAATGACTTCTTAAAGAAATACTTAGAAGGTGTAAATGGCAATTCAGCACTTAATGTTAATCGTCTGCTCTCTCTCTTCAGTTATCTTCTTCCTTAATTTGCTTGAAGTGGGTGCTGGTTCACCTCAAGTGAGGCCAATCTTGGCATTGTTCATACTCTCAAGATGAATGTGTTGCTGGGCATGCAGATACAGTGATCCTGATAGTGCTACATCTTCATTCTCCATACTCCTTGGATCTGCACCCCATCTTGATGAGCAGGTTGCACTTCTTTTTGCTGTTTCTAAAGAGATTCTGTAGGGAGAGTCATGAATTGATCACCACACAAAATCATCAATGGCAGTCATATTTCTGCTATAATTGTATTGCTGATACAATCTGATGGGTCATTGGAAATGCATATAGTACGCTGTGTTTGGGAAGGTGACAAAGGGTGATGAGACACTCACAAGGCTTGAGGAATTACAGACACGCACAGAGGGCATTTTTGTGATGGTGAGTTCTTTGCTTGATCACAGGTGCTCTTAACCTTTTTTTATCTTCCCTTCACTACATTGGAGCCTCTTCTTGTTTTCTCTTGTTCTCTGGTAAATTAGAGGACAAGCCTCTAACACAGTTTTTTTTACTTGCAGCCACTTGAGCGAATAACTATCTTGTCAACCTACTATTATGGTACGTATCTTGCTTTCAGGAATTGTAAGTGGCCTTTTTTTAACTTGTGAACAAATTGATACTTGTGTGTAATTCCTACAGCTCACCATGGCAGTCTCATGTTTAAAGATCTAGACAGATTTGGTCTGTAGAAATGAGCTGCATTGGACAGAGAGGGCATATGTTTGCGTCAATGGAAGGATTGCTTTGGGTTGAGGCAGATACAGATGTGAAGGTATCAAGCTACAGTTGTGAAGATGAGGTCACCAGATTGAGGAAGCGTTTGATAAATGCTGAGAATTTTCTTCAAATGCAGGTTCTACTTTGCAACTCTGTAGCGATATATATGTGCAATATGGGAAAGGAACTTGTTGTGTCATCTCCTGTGTGTTTCTGGCAGGATGTGCTTTTTGCAAACATGGTGCTTGTGAAACTTCTTTGACCATTATGAGGTTCCCCACGGTTGGACCAAAGTTGCCATGGTGCTCACACAGCTGACTGCATTGCTGGGTTATTTGAAGTGCTAAGCCACCTCTCTCAGAGCAACACATAGTATACATGTGGGGTGTCACTGAAACAACACTGAATATGGAAGGGATGGTGAGAGAGAGAGGGAGAGATGATGAGGGGGATTGTTTGATACTAAGGCAGGGCTTTCTGTTCTGGGTTGTGCAGAGGGCAAAGTTGCTTCCCTGAGGAATAGCACATAACACTGTTGTCCACAGTGATCTTCTGCCAAGCGCACTCACATGTTCTTAGCATGTTTCTGGATTTGATGGAGGATTGTGAACAGGAACATGCACTTTGCTTGCTGCAGTGCCAGGACATGGCGCCCAACTTGGCCAATTTCTGTCATGAGGTTTGGTGAGTTTCAGTTGTAGTCATATGAAGTTCACTAGAGATGCAAGTGTGTTCCACATGTTTGCTGAAACAAATACTAAACTGCGACTTTTTTTCATATGCAGTTCTTTATGAAGTTAGTGGGTACTCATGAGAAGATGTTGAATCTTCAAACAAAAAATTGGTCACAGCTTCTGAATTTATTTATGAATGAGGAAGATTTACTGCTGCTGGAAGCTTGAATACTCTGGCTGCCTTGGTTCTTCATTTTTCATAGTGCACATTGTCTGTGGCCCAATATAGGGTGCAATAGGATTTGATGACAAAAATGGGTTCTTGGGTATGAGCAGTTCTTCATGACCTTACAAATCTGAAATGTACCTTCAGGGTGGCAGATTCAAATTATGTCAGTTTTTTTTGGTAGTGTGAAGGACAGGTCCCATCAGTGGGTTATGTTGTGCTCAGGCTTGTGAAGGGGGGAGCTCCTGCCCTTGTGGCCATGCCCTCAAACAACATAACCCCATCTGGACCAGTGTTGGGCAGTTGTTGAGTTTTGTGAAGAACCTCTGGTTCCAGTTCTGGTTCCATTCCTGTTCCACAAAAAATGGTACCCTAGGTCCAGTTCTGGTCTGGTTCTTTAAAAAAAAAAATTCAGGTTCTGGTTCTGTTTCCAGGCAACATTGCTCTGGACCTGTTCTTTCGACACACAAAATCCGAGGTTTAGCAAAAATGTTGGCATTTGTCAGATCTGAAGTCTCTGACAGTTCCCAAGTTGGCGAGCATTTTTTCTCATCAGATTGCATGAAAATTCTATTTGACAGTATTTTTGGGTGATGAGATGAAATGCATTAAAACCAAAGATAATTTGGTTCATGACAAAAGAGTTCATAGTTCTATTCCTAATGAAATGTTCATTTTTTCTGTTGAGAAATTAGAGTATTAGAACTTACTACCATCAACATAAGCAGCCATTCATGTGTCCTTTTGTTCCTGCATACTTTAGACATCTGTAAGATATTATCATATTTTGCATCCAACTGGTTTCCCTGTTTTATTGGCTCTTGTCCATAAGGAAGAGACTATGCATTGATGTAGGATTTGGGCATAATTTTTTGGCTCAAACACGATCCATCGAGGGAGTGATATCTGGAGTATTATATGTGCACATGATGGATTCAGATTTTCCAAGACTATGCGTTGATGTAGGATTTGGGCTGCTTGTTTAGATAATTTTGGGGGGTTTCCGGAAGCTGGGACCCATAAGCTGCTTGTTCCAAATTTTTTTGGGGGCTTTTTCCTAGGCAAGGCTGCTGGTCATCTGCTAGTTTCACTTTAGTTTTGCTTGTTGTACCTGTGATGTAAATCAATGGTGGAGCAGAATATTGTGATGTGAATCAATGGTGAGGAGCATTGGTTCCACTCTGGAACAGGCCTGGGTGGAACTCATTAACCACCTGACAGAACACCATCCTTCACTACTGGGCTAATGAGATCTTTGGTGAAATAAGCCCTACCAGGACCCCACACCATGCTACATAAGAGCATTATCAGCAGATCAACATACATGTATTAGGGAATGTTTTCTCAATTTTGTGATGTAGCCAATTTGGTGATCATCCACAAGAAGATTTAGCCAAATTTGGCTGCAGACCAGGTATGAAAGTAACAAGATTCAGGAATCCTTCACATTTTTTGGCTACATGCTAGAACCCTATAGAGAAATCTGATATTTCTTCATAAAAAAGGGCAAAACCTGGGGACCAGAAAACCAGAAAAACACATTTTTAGCCATTTTGAAAACAAATTTAGCCAACTGGCTAAACTTAGCCAAAAAAAATATGCATAACGCATATTTTAGTAATTGCAGACTTGGATCCACATTTATGGATTTTTTGCTGACTTGGCAGTCTCATGTTTGTATAATTTAGTAGTAGCTTACTTGCATCCGCCTTTACTTTTTGCTGACTTGGCAGTCTCATGTTTCTCTATTTTAGTAGTAGCTGACTTGGCAATCCCATGCTGATAACTTGACACTGACATAGCTTGGTCCATTTTTTTATATTTTTCCAAAAAAACAGAAAAAAGTCAAGAGCAAAATATGCTTAGATATCTATAAGTCTGATTTTCAGTTGAGCTGCTGAAAATTGACTGATCTCAGCAGCTGAAAATTGCGAAAATCAGAGGAGAGAGATCTTGTTGCTCAGTAGCTCGATCAGTCTGTAAATTGAGCTTTAGCTTTTGAATCAAAGCTCCAGCTGATCATGGCAGCTAGCAATTTCTGCGTGTGCTTAGTGATGGATAGGAGTTGCACCACCACCACCACCACCTCCTCCTCCGCCGCCGCCTCCTCCTCCTCCTCCTCCTCCTCCGCCCCCGCCGCCGCCTCCTCCGCCTCCACCACCTCCTGAAGATCCACCTCCTCCACCTCCGCCTCCGCCTCCTGACGAACCGCCGCCGCCTCCCCCTCCGCCACCTCCTGAGGAACTACCACCGCCTCCACCACCACCGCCTCCTCCGCCAGGTGACTGAGATCTGCCTCCGGGACGATTCCCTCTGCCGCCCCATTGGTTACCACCCCAACCCCACAATCCTCTCCCAGATCCTGCACCGACAGTTGTGGAAAGCATTCAGTAAACTGTGAAATTAATGTCATCGTCGTCATCATCAGCTTGTCAGAAACATTACCACCTACAATTCAGCAATTATAATCAGTGCTGTTCTTCGACAAGATGTACAAGTCCGTGTGCTAGTGTTTCTAGAGCTTTCATCTGTTGTGCATATTACCGCCTGTGAAGCTTGTGCTCATTTTCTTGCCCCCCAAGACCTTCTCAGCTGCTCCTCCACCACCACCACCGCCACCGCCGCCGCCGCCGCCTCCTCCACCCCCTCCACCACCACCACCACCTCCTCCTCCTCCACCACCACCCCCTTCTCCACCGCCACCCCCATTGCCTCCTTGACCACCATTCCCTCCTGAACCGCCTGGAGCTCCATTGCCATTGCCACCTCCTCCTCCATTACCACCATGTCCACCGCCGCCTCCACCACCATGAGGTCCACATTGGCAGTGAGGGCCTCTTCGAACACCGGGGTAGTATCCGCCTCCATTTCCACCGTTCCCACCTTGTCCGCCTGGTGCGGAACCTCCGTTACCACCTCGTCCTCCATCCACTCTGCACCAACAGCCATGTCCACCTGCTGGGTGGCTCACTTTTTCTTCGCCAACAACGTCGACTTTCTCCCATTTGTCACCAGCCTGCAAACAAATATTTTGTAATCAGGAGCTCAGGAGATATTATGTCCAAGCAATTCAAACCGTGTACGTGCTGCCTCAAAAAAATATACTGCACATCATGAGCTTGAGGTGCTGACTATCATCACTAGCTTGAAGCATGCAAACCAAACCTACAGAAATCTAGACCAGCAGCTCACGAGATTCTCACTATTAACAAGAAAAGCGCGATCTAGCACTACCAAGATTTGCTCATGTAAATCACCTCGGAGGATTCGATTGTGAACCTCTCTTCTACTCCACCAGCTGCAACTGCAGCACCAGACTCAGACAAAAGCTCTCGTCTTGCGTGAAGCAGTGGCCTGCTGGAGGCCACTGCAGGAAGCACAAAAGCATGGCCTAGGAGCAGGAGCACAGAGATCAAAGCTAGAGCTCCAAGCTGGGTGGAAGCTCTACTACTACTAGGAATATGACCCATGATTGGTTCTTGCCAATGTTTGACCTGCACCTTGAAGTTGATCAACACTCGAACTCAGATCTGTTGTTGAAAGGAGACTCCAAGTCCTCCTCCTTTTGTAAGCTCCCAGATCCCACCCCCGATCATTCTTGACCGCGTCGAGAATGATCCCCGGGCAGCAGCTCCACCGAGAGCTACTTTGCTGCGTAATTTCTTGACTGTACCTGCAAATCATGTCCCCGGGTGGTGACACCGGCCGACAAGCAGCGTAGTAATACATGATCAGTGGGACCAGCTCAAAACTTGATTGTGATTTGGTGCAGGCAAACAGCGAGTCAAACCCATTTTGTCATTCCTCTCTCCAGCAACCTTACAGTTATTGCTTTGACTATTGCTGCAAAGCTTAGGGGACCCATTGCTGCATCATCATCATCAGCAGAAGAAGAATCAATCAGCCGCGGCAAAAGATCTCAATGAGCTTTGCAGTCTCCTGAAGTCCTCAGTTGCAGAGCAAGAAAATCAACTCTAGGTCCTCAGGTGGGTTGACTGCAAGACTGAAGATGATGACTTGGGAGGTGTGACAGATGTGCTTCATTTAAGGCTAGTGCAGGCCCACTCGGATATCATCATCTTCTTCATCATCATCATCACGTGGAAAAGGTCCTAACTATATTCATATATATTATTCACACTCTTGATGAGATCCAACTACACTAGCTACATGCTGGGGAGCTCAATGATCTGGAATCTGGATGATCTGTTCATGGTATCCAGCTGGGTTGACATCAAGATCACTGCACCAGCTCATGACTTTGAAGGTGCAGGCTGCGTGATAGATAGTCTTCTGTAGCTCATTGATAGCAGCTTCTTCATTAGGCTTCATTTAATGCTACAACTACTGTAATAGTGTGCAAGGGAGAATTTCATTTACTGCTGCAAGTTCCAGGGTTTTCTTTTGCCAAATCTGCAGTGTCGCAGTTGTGGCCAGAACCCCAACTCAAAATGCGACATAAATGGCGACAGTTTAATGATTTGGCCATTAAAACTGTCGCCCCCAGCCAGCCCTGTGGCGACACTCTCTCCCAAAAAATTTAAACTGTCTCAATTTGGCGATTTGTTTTTCAGAAAACAGGCCATTTTCGCCAGATTTTGGAGGCAGTTGTCGCCTTTTGGCGATTTTTTGCCCCAAAAAAAATCACTGGCTGCAACTGCGGCTGCAACTTCACACTGTGGACTCTGGAGCAGAGTTTTTAATTCAATTTTTTCAAAAAAAAATTAAAATTTTTTAAAATTTTAATTTGTGATGTGGCCACAATGGCAATTGGTTTGTTTTTTCTTATAAAAATTGTGGTTTTAATATTTTGGCGATTTTTTCCAATATTCTTTTAGCGACAGTTGTCAAAAACATACTTTTTACTTTTTTTTTAATTCGAATTTTTGGGAATTTTGGTTTTCGGCCAAGTGGTGAAAATTTCTTCCAAGAAAGAAAGCTTGGAATCATCCACAACTTCCAAGAGGAATTTGGCTACAGGTCAGGGAGGACAGTAAAAATGTTTTTAATGTTTTGGCAACTTCCAAGAACCGATTGTTTAAATATGGCAGCACTTCAGAGTTTTTCCTTTTGAATGTGGCAACTTGAGCATATCTTTTTTCGAAAAATATTCTTTGTACTCTGTCGCCCTGGAATTTTTGTAGGAGTTTGGAGCAATGCTTTTTTAGGAATTTTTTAATGTAGCCTAAATGGCGATTATTCCTAGAAAGATGTAGCTAAATCTGGCTATATAAGCCAGCTATGAAGTACAAAACTTTAATCAACCTTCTATATTTATGGCTAGACACTGAAAATTCAAATACAGAAATCTGGCGATTTTTCTTCTCCCTCACTTCTGGCGATTGAAACCCTCCAAGATCACTTCATTTCCGAAATTTTAATTTCGCTTCTGGGCGAAACGTCAACACTAAAACGGAGGCTGCCGTCTGTGGAGGGGAGCACCAGATACGCACAACAGAAACATGCCACAACCTTTGCAGCAGCTTCACAGATCTGTTTTGTTACGTGTCCTAATGATTTGCAGCATTACTGATTGCTACGCGGAAGACTTTTTGGGTACCACGCGGAAAGCCCAGGCGGCCTTTTACGTTTTCGCCAACATGCATGGCAGCTTCGTAGTAAGACTTGCTAGAACGGTCTGTTTATGAATCGAAATTCGGAAGTCGTCCCTGTTTACACAGGGATCGTTGCCCGTTGGCAGGTTTCCCTTCTTAGAGCATCTCCAGCGGAGCATCACTCAGTACATGACACGGCAAAAGTATTTTTCACATTCAACTTTAGTTATTTACGTTTGGCAATCCCACCACTAAAACTGAAACTGGGACAGCAAATAGGTGGGGGATTACTAATAGCAAACCACATGGACCAGTTATTATGATGGGCCAATCAGAAACACTGAGCAGCAGTCAGATCATATTTAGTACACTCTTTTCTGCAACGTGCACCACGGTGTTTGCTTTGCCGTGTACCAGCCACTGCAGACTGTGAAATTATGCTGCACCAAAACCATTTTGGCATTTGTCACGTTATGTGTACATTTTGACATTTCTTCATCGATTTTTCTTGTGCAGGATCACATAATGGGCACCGCTGGGAAAGGGAAACCTGCCAGCCTTACAAAGGGAAACCTGCCAGCCTTACAAAGGGAAACCTGCCAGCCTTCCCAGTTGATGGAGGGAAGGATGGCAGGTTTAGGGTTCTGTCTGTTTAACAGGGACTCACAGTTTTACAAAAATGATGTGAGTTCAAAATCAGGTATTTTATTATTATTTTGAAATTGAAATTTATTAGAAATAATTAGAACATAGATTAGGCATAAAAAATTATTTTGAAAAATATATCTGAAACAAACAGGGTAATGGTAGCTATTTGAAAATATAGGTAAACATATGAAAGATGTTTCATTTCATTTATAAGTAAATAAGAAATTTATCAATTACCAAAACTTTTCTATTTACAAATAAACAATGGTAGATGCAGTGGTTTTTTTCAATTTTGTAGTGTGGCAATAGGTCAATTTTTGTGGCCTCCCTAAGACATATTTTGACTTAATTGGAGACAGTTTTGTACAGGACCAGTAAAAGTGTAGCCAGTAAACAAACCTGTGTTGATTTGGCGACTTGTCTTTTAAGGAAAAGGAATTTTCACCAAAAATTAGAATTAGTGTCACCTTTTGGCGATCTTTTTCTCTTTTTTTTCATCTTGCAGAGACCCAGGCAGGGTGTTAAAGTTTTTGAAAAAAAAAATTAGTTGGTTTTCAGAGTGCCAGTTCTTACACATTTCATACCAGTCAGTTTTCAAAGGTGGTTTTCACATACCAATTAACAGAAATTCAATTATTTTCAACTTGATTTTTTTTTTTCAAAGTTACAAAATTGACTAAAATGACTCAAGAAACATAAATATAACCAAAAAAATGATTTTTTTTTTCCTCCAACATTTTATATATTCACAATTTCATTTCATCTCATTCTAATGAGTTTTCAAATTCTTCTAAGTCTTTTTTTATATCTTTTTCAATTAACTTTAACAAATTGGAGGGTGGCTTACAACCAACTCTGGAATCACTTGGTCAATTTTTATTCACAAAAATCAATTTCTCTAGATTGTTTGATTATAAAGGATGTTTCCTTAGGTTTGTGAGTATGTTCACTAAAAGAGTTTTGTGATCCTACAATGCATAAGATTTGATGGGCCTAAAACTTCAGGGTAGGAAACCTGGCTTCATGCTTTACCCACCATTGCAATGGACACTTGATTTTTATAAATCCATTTGGTAACCCTTGAAAATCAACATCTCTTGATGACAAGGTGTTTTGTTGGTTCAATTGTTCTGGCAATTCATTGAAAAATGTCTAGACTTGAATCTTCATCAATTGTTTACTTTGCACATCTAACTTCAAATTATAACATTGGATGCAAATGATAAGAACACTTTTAAAACATAGGATATAAAACACATCTATCATATTCCTCAACAATACTCACACCTTCCTCTTGACCAAAAAAAAAATACTAAGAAAAGGCTTTTAAACCTGGGATCTAACATTAAAAAAAACATATTGTGAGTTTTTTTTTCTTCATATCTTTTGTAAAGATTCCAAAACACCACACAGTTCCCTTTTGATGTTTGAAGCAAACAAAGCTAGTTCAACAACAATTCAAGAATTATCATTAATCAAATTGATTTAGGTTGCTAGGTTTCTAATTTATTCCCTAAATTTTAAACACATAGTAATGGCATATTGTAATGCATCAATAAACAACCAATGACAACAAAGTTGGTTCAAACCACAAACATTAACAATAGGTGAAAGAATATCCATATTTATTTCTAAAATGTGCCAAGTAAGAAGAGGTGGCATTTTGCCATTGATTTTCATAATATTTCATCTACTATAACAAAGGATAATAACATCTTTGAATTATAAAGCCTTTTAGAAAATCATGATTGTTCTAACAAACCTACAACCACAATTAAAAATGCCATGTTAATATTTTCAATTAGTGTAATTCAAAGAAAATTCAAGTAATAAAATATTGAGAATATATCTTGTCTTTACTAGAATATTTAATTTTGTTAGGCGAATATTAAAATTTTCACTAGCTTTGTTCCATTCCTATTTACCTTTCCTAGATTTTTTTAACCAAGTTAATATGCATTTCTCTAAATCTGATTATGTAGACTTGATTGAAACAAATTTCAAATTTATACATATTCTTTCATTAGTTGTAGTATATTGGCATGTTTTAGAAAAAACATGGCCAAAACAAGTCCTTTGAAAGCTTTCATCCAAACTTGAAGCTTCACATTTCATGATGGATTTCAAAGCAATTGTTATGGTATTCACATTTGACCTTTCATTTTTAACATAAACAATGATTTTTCTTTTGAACCCATATTGATCAAACAAACCTATTAAATTATTGGCCAAAGTTTGACCAGTTATTTCTATGGTTTCAAACAAATCAATAGTTACCTAGTTAGTAAAATCCCAAAAAAGTAATCACAAGGGCAAATATACCATGACCTCCCTTAGACTTCCCATAAATAAAAAATTGTTGTTATAGAAAGACAATTTGCCAATTTTGGCAAAACATATATATTATTATTATTTTCACCAAATTAAATAATATTTCTTGGAAAAAAAAAATTTAGATGGGAAGACAACTTGAGGACATTAGTGTAAAACCATTTGCTATGCCATCAATTGAAATATCTGTCATATTCATTTTCAAGCCACAAGAAGTCAACAACATAAATAAGCTCAACACACAAACATAACAAAGCTTTGAAATTCACGTTAATTAATCAACCAACCTTTTACATATACAATGATGGGTAGTAAACATAACAAATGAACATTTCCCCATTCAATCGTCATCACATATTACTAGGCCTTGTTGATTAGGTGCAAGGAAAACATAAAAAAACAACCTACACATAGACTTGATGTAGCTCACCTTAGGACAAGGAGCAAATAAGCCTTTGAAAAAATATCTTCATACATCCATTGAACCAGCACCATGGCCACCTCACACATTTGCAAACACAGTTTGTGGACACTACCATAACATGTTTTTGGCTAGAATGATTAAACCTTAAAAATCTCGCACCTATGGTCTTCAAATTCTTATATCCATTCTTCATGTCTTAAATAATCACAACTTGAAGATTGTATTGCATGTCTAAGGGTAGTCTATGAATGAGAAGGATAGTCCTCAAATTCTTAGATGCATAATTCAGGTAGCAGAAAATCAAACTCAAGGAATTAATGGCCTTCAACACAATGCATAAATGGGACTTGCAGGAGAAAAAGTTAGAAGTATGTTGTTTGAAGGAATTATTTGCTACATTGTCCTTTAACAGTGGGACTTCAATATTTTTCCAGTTGATGATTACTTGGGTCATTCTCTAAATATAGGCTCCACACAAGGATTTCATCCTTCAAATGTTGTTTCAAGCATCCAATTGTTTGCCATTTGTGTCCATTACCAATCTAGAGTTTACAAAACCTACTCCTCGAAGTCCTATAACCACAAACTTACATAAGTATGTAAGCTTGTGTAGATGATACAAAGGCAACTTAATATGATGTGAAGGAAACCACAACAATGAAGCAATACTATTGTGTTAGCATGTAATACACTACTTGACTTTCACCCTAAATGTGATCCTAGTTTGAACAAGAAAAGAGGTTGTTCACCACAACCCTAAAATTCAACAAAATTCAAACCTACAAGTGTGGTGGAATCATCGTTAGACTCTATCCACCACCCACCTATGTATACATAGGTGACTATTCTTGGATATGATCTATGTAAACATAATGTCTAGTCCCAAAATTGTGCATCGCAATCTTCCTTGGTGCACAGAAGAACATTAATTCCCCATGGATGTTGTTGCAATAGAACTCTAAACATTAACATATCACCACATAAGGACAATTTATGTACTAGTTTAGTAATGGATCCCATTCGTATTTAGGACAAAAATTGAAAGGCACTACAAAAGGATTATTATTTCTATTCACATAGAGCTTCCCAAGCAAAGAAGATATGTTCTCCCCTTCGTCGGTTGTAGGGCCAAGTAGATGCATTTTAAGGTTTTGTGCAATGTCATCTTTAGTGTTCAAGCTTGAATATAAATCAAGTGTAGACAAATATTGTAGAAAAAAAATAGATTGAGCAAAAAACATTACACGTAAAATGACACCAACTAATGGAAATAACTTTTACTTACATCAATCACACTTATGGAAGTTCTTTTCAATGAATGCACTCAATAGTTTGACATTGTTCATACATTGGTGGAAATGTAGTTGTTACTTTGGAGAATTCCTTGTGTGCAACCTCCAATGCAAGGTTTGATCTAATGGTAGCTCAACATGAATGTTGTTGCACCTCCCATTTGCACAAGAAAAGGCATGCAGAGTGTTTTTGAATCTTCATGTGGGATGACAAATTTCCCGAAACCTAATTCATCCACTCAAATGAACTCCCATAATTTCATCTATGTACATGTTCATGCCCCAACACCATACATGACACAACTTTCTAGACATGTGTTAATGACTTAAAAATTTCCCACCAAGGGGTTGTCTATGACCATCTTAGGTTCCATCCTGAAACATTTCCAATCTTCCAAGTCTATTTCATGAAGACCAAACATCCTACAAACCCCTTACCAACCCCTTTAAGACCAATGAATAAACTAAATTACATGGAAATTAACAATTTAAGAATGTGGACTGTCCATTAGCTGCTTACAACAACTGAAGATGAAAGTTGCAAAACTAATATAGACAAAGGCTACACCATTCTAGGAATACTAGACAATAGTTAGTGGTACTAGCTCAAATCCAAACATACAAAAGTCATCATATGACAAGTAGAAGGATTGGAAGTCTATAGAGCATAAGGGCTAACACCTAATTCATGCAATTTTTTCTACACCAAATTGCAATCACTATACAACCAACACAATTACAATTTTGATCATATATGTAATTCTAATGAAACAAAGATTCAAGTTGGCAGACAATTTGGAGTAAGAATTTTGGTTAGGAGAAGATTTAATGTAGTTTAGAACACCATCCCAAAATCTCGGGAATGGTTAATTATAAATTATGCAATCAATGTTGCAAGGGGTGTTCCATTTGGTTTCAACATTTTCAAAGGTGAGAGACTAAAGGACGACTACATTATACTCGGCAAAATAGGTACTTGTGTGGCAATGCAAAAAAAAAATGGATGATTACTTTCCTATTTAAAGAGTTTTTGTCTTTCTTTAACAAATCAATTTTACGTGGAGTGCCCTTCAACAATTGACACTTGTTAATTTTAAATGGACATGGTGACCATGTTACCCTTGAAGCAATAGAATAAGCAATAGAATTTGAGTTAAACATGATCACATTACCATCACACACATCACATGCATTACAATAAATGTGTCTTGTTTCAAATAGGCTTTTTAAACAACATTCAAAAAGGTTGGGATGCAGCTATGTCTAAAAGCAATTTCACATGGAATTAGATATAACCTTAGTCGAATGGGTAATTAGGCCTTAAAGTAATCACAAGCATAAAACAAAACATCAAATTTGGGTTTAGGAATATAGGTATATGGCCTTTGAACCCAAAGGCAAGGGATAACAAGATTAGACCATCAAAGGTTTATGCTGCAACAAACACATGAACAATGAAGGGAGTGAAGAAGATTACACACTAGAGGAGGAAGTTGAGAATAATCCTTAATGGGAGGAAAAATCTACTGCTACATAACTTCCCATATAACTGAAATAGATCAGCATCCAACATCTTAAGATCTACCTATTTACAAGTCACAAAATGACTAGTGGTACTATGTAGATATGCCCCATAGCCTTAGAGTGATAGACTAGTAGCCGACAAAGATTGATATGGTAAACTTAGATGAGGGTAGTCTTGATAATACTGAGGAGTTGTTGTAGGAAACTCAACTATTTCCAAATGTGACCCAAGAATCCATGAGGGTGCATAACCTACTTTCACTGCCTCATTTACCTTCAAGACATACTAAAGGAAAAAACCATTAATCAATTATTTTCAATCACATGTTGTGACTAATTATGAATACTAAAACATCCTAAGGTGGAAAAGTCAATTACCAAAGAAATTGAAGTAGGCAAAAGAAATGAGAAGGAAGATAGGTAAGCCAAACAAGCAACAAAATTGGGTTTTACAACAGAACAAATAGTTCGAAAAACTATTGAGAAGCGTGTTAAAGCATAATTTGTTGTGACTTGGATTCCAATAGCTATTATTAAAGTGGGTGACCTTTTTCACCATGATTTTCAAAGAAGTTAGCAAATGAAAGAAATGTAACAACTAAACAATAGATGAGAGAAGGTAACAATAGTTGAGAGAAATGTAAAAGTTGAAGAATAGTTGGGAAAAACATCCTTGGGTGGACCACTAGGAACCACCTCAAAAAATGGTTAAAGAACCAAAAAATGCACAAATAATTTTCCTAGGCCTTGTACTTTAAATGTTTTCACGATTATATTTTATTTTTTCTCATGTTTATAAATTGCATGCATTAATATATGGCTTGAAGTTTATTTTGGAATGAAAAAAAATGAAAATTGTTAATAAACATTTTTTTAGTTAAAACATTAGAAGAAATTTGAAAATCAATGATTAGATTTACGTCTCATTTATAGTTGTAATGGATACATGTGATTAAAAATAGCCTAGTCATGTAAGACAAGGGCCAAAATATAGTTAGTCGTAAAAGATATGACATGGCCATGAAGTTGAAAGTGTAGTCACAAACTTTACAACTAGGCCAAAATTTCTCATCCATTGCCATGGATGATCCTTAGTATGATGTGGAACCCTAATTTGTGATTGCATTTGCAACTACATTTGGGATAATTGCATGCTACTAAATGTGCCATTGGTGGGTGGTTAGGATTTAACCATGTGGTAATTTCAAGAGCCTTGGCCATAAAAGATTTGGTAATCATCTTTTCCATTTGTTCAAAAAAGATATATTATAATTATAATAATTAGATATTATAATTCAAATAAATTATTATTATAATTGTAGTAATTAAATATTATAATTATATTAATTAATTAATTATAATCTATCCTAAGCTAAACTATAATAGGCAACTTATTTTAGGCTAGCTAACATAGGCTAAGTAGGTAGGTAGCATCCTATTTATTGTGTTGGGGACAAGCCTTTTGATTGCTTCATCCCAAATGGCACATGCACTATGTTTATAATGCATACTAAGGATCTAGTTTATTCCTTCACCTACGTATATATTTTACAAGTTTGAAGTTGTAGACAAAAGATATGGGACAATTTTAATGAAAAGGAAACACTACAACACTATCACATCCATTGTCCCATACAAAAACATTATCACATGTCCACACAATAAAAATACCTACTACTTAATTTAACTACTTACTACCTACTACCTATCCTATTTACTACATATTACCTTGATTACATACCTACTATCTATTACCTAACCTACTTTTGATAAATTAATTGCTTAACCTAATTAATTATTATTATTATTATTATCAAAACATCATATATCCACATAATAAAATGTTTACAATTTAATATACCTACTACTTACTACTACCTATTCTACATACTTACTATCTACTACCTAGCCTACCTAACACATTAATATCCTAGCCTACATTTAATAAATAAATTGTTTAACATAACTAATTAATTAATCAATTAATACAAAAACACTATGACATATCCACAAAATAAAATACCTCTTGCTTAACTTATAACCTACCTACCTACTACCCATTAGTAGCTATCCTACTTATTACATATTACCTAAGTTACATATTTACTATCTACTACCTAGCCTACATAATAAATAAATTGTTTAACATAGCTAATTAATTAATCAATTAATACAAAAACATTATGACATATCCACAAAATAAATACCTCTTACTTAGCTTACTTACCTATTACCTATTAGTACCTATTTTATTTATTACATCCTATTTAGGTTACATATTTAATATCTACTACCCAGCCTACCTAATAAATAAATTATTTACCCTATATTTAATAAACTAATTGTTTAACATAACTAATTATTTTATCAATTAATACAAAAAAATTATGACATATCCACTAAATAAAATACCTCTTGCTTAGCATACCTACCTACCTACTACATATTAGTACCTATCCTACTTATTACATATTACCTAACCTAACTAATTAATTGATTAAATATCTAACCTAATTAATTAATTAATTAATATGAAAACATGATCATATATTCACACAATAAACTAAAAAACCTACCTATTACCTATCATACTTACTACTTATTACCTACCTAGCTTACTTAGCTTAACTAGGTCTAACCTTTATAGTTTAGCCTATTAACTACACCTAATAAATTAGCCTATTGTCACCTATAGTTAACTTAGGCCAATTAATTAAGTATGTAAGTTAAGCTAGGCTATTAATGAACATAGGTTGACTTAGTTTAACGCAACCTATTAAGTGTAGTTAACTTAATTTATCAACTAGGTTGTAATAACCTATTTTAGCAAATTATTAACTATTAAATATTATATCATGGAAGACCAATGGATAATTGCAAAGAAGACCCATGGATGGGTACATTGAAGGGATAATAGTTCAATTGAAATAGCAAAGTTTGCCATATGTGGTCTATGTTTCTTTGTTCATGGGGTTAAATATACTATTGCAATTGAAAAAAATTCATTTGTAGTTGCAAAAACAATTACGTCATCATCCATGAATGAAAGCAATCAAAATTGGATGACATTGTTCACTTTTCAACTACATTTTCAATGAAAATCATATTAGTTGCATTTACAACTAGAATTTGGTTCAACCTTTCCTATAGTTGCATATGAAACGACAAATTGCAACTACATGGACATGTAGGACTAACATACTACTAGTTGTAAAATTAGTTAGTTTGGACATTAGTCGCATAGTAGTTGCAAAAATATGATCAAAATGGAAAACATTTCTTATAGTGAAATGGCTCCTTTAGAAATTGATAACCTTAACTTTCAAAATTCATAATTAAATTATACTCATTCAATTAATTGTCTAATAAAAACTTACAAATAAAATGATTTTCAAATTACCTTAGGTTAAAAATTCTCAATTCATGTTTTAAATTTGTGTTCTTGACCAAAAATTAAAATTCAAGGAAAAGTGATCATGTGTTACATTCTTGAAACTTTTTTTAAATGTAATGATTAGGAACATCAAAATACATAATATTTTTTGATATTATTGGAATTTCAAAATCTATAGAACCTAATAAATGTATTCATTAAAAAACATTAATGAAAAAAATATTTAAGTGTTTCTTATGATTTTTCAAAGTTTGATGGGTCCAAGAAAATCAAGGTGTGATATTCCTAATGGTCCACCCAAGGATGTTTTTGCCCAATTCAATGGTAGTTGAGAAAAATGTAATAGTTGAATAATAAATGAGAGAAATATATCAACAAAACAATAAATGAGAAAAAAGTAATAGTAGAGGTAGAAAACCATGAACAACAATTAATAAATGGGAAAGGATCAAGAGGAGGTTGATGAAAATGGGAGGGTTGAAAGTAATCAACAAGTCTGGGTCTAAAGGAGAGAGGGGGCATCAATTCTAGTAATTGAGATGACTGAAAGAAACAAAGAACAACAAAAGAGTTTAGAACTCATAGATTAAAGTTTAAAGAGGAGAAATGGGGGGTGGATCACCATCGCCAACAACAAGAGAGCTTAGAAGTTCAGAGATAGCAAAAAAGCTCAGAGTTTTAGGCTTTGAGTGAGTTGAGAAAGGAGAGAAGGGGGTGGATCACCATCGCCAACAACAAGAGAGCTTATAGCTTTAGGCTTTGAGTGAGTTGAGAAAGGAGAGAGGGGGGTGGATTGCCATTGCCAACAGCAAGAGAACTTAGAACTTTGAGTTTAGATACAACAAAAGAGCTCAGAGCTTTAGGCTTTGAATGAGTTGAGAAAGGAGAGAGGGGGGTGGATTGCCATCTCCAACAATAAGACAGTTCATAATTTTGAGTTCATAGCTTTAAGTTCTAAGAGAGTTGAGAGAGGAGAAAGGGGGGGCTGGATCACCAATTCACTAGAAGTAGGAAAGTTTAGACCTTTGAGTTTTGATAAAGTTGAGAGAAAAGAAAGAGGGTGTTGATTGCCATCACTAGTAGCAAGAAAGCTTAGAGTTCCAAGCTTTGAGATAGTTGGGAGAGGAGAGAGAGTGTGATGATCGTCATCATTAGTAGCAAGAAAATTCAGAGCTTTGAATTAGTTGAAAGAAGACAGAAAGTGCGTTGATTATCATTGCCTACAATAAAAAAGATTTGAGCTTAGAGATAGTTGAAAGAGGAAAGAAACACATCAATTGCCATTGCTAACAATTGTGAAACATTAAAAAAAAAAACAAGTAGAAAGAGAAGAGAGAGTTGAGAATACCAATGTCAATCACCATAGCTATAATAAATGAGAAATATCAGAAAAATAGTAAGTAGAGAGAATGGAGAGAGGAGAAAGTTTAGAGAATTAGCATCAATTGCCATCGCCAACAAGTAAGAAAGATGAGAGAGAAAGAGCAACAAAAGAGAGAGGAGAGACAAGAGGGTTGAAAGAGACTAGAAAAAGGATGTGATCACCATCACCAGGAGTTGCAAAAGCTGAAACGAAAAGAGAGTTTTGAGAAAGGGGCATCGATTGTAGAGAGAGGGGGTGTCAATTTTACATACTTGTAAACACAAACACAAAATTCAACACAAACCAAAGACAAACATCAACTAGAGAGAATCAAGGTCAAAGAAGCTCAAAGCTCCCAATGTGACTAGGAGTCGGATGCTTGGTGAAGGTGATAGAAAATTCACACCCACAAACATTTGGGAAAGGGGTAGCAAATTTGGCGAACGAGAACATGTTTACCCATTATAGTCGATCTCTAAGCCTTATTTTGCATGTGATTTGAGCCTTATGATCAAAAGTGAACGCTTATTTTGGCAAAATGTTTCATCCCAATTTTCATCCAATTTGATATGGGAGTAGATAGTGTTTGGTTTTAGTTGACTAAACAAGCCATCATAGGCTGGCATATGTATGATCCATTTTTTAAAATCAATTTTTACCCCTCCATCTTCCCCATTTTTGACTGGCTTTGAGCGATTTAAACCACGATTGGTGCACTTTTTAGGGGGCTATATTTTATCTTCAGAGAGTATGTGGAAAGGAGGCAGATTGAGTGAGACAAAGATGAGTGAGACACTAAGTGTTCAATCACCAGCATGTTTATCCTACTCGAAGGGCAGGTAGTATGCAATTTGTTTTTGAGTGGTTGTGGGTGCATCACAATGTTAGTGCATTACAAAGCTGAAGATCACATTGGTTGACATTGGTCTTAATGCTTTCAATGTGCTGGTACGAAGATATTAATGGGGAAAAGACTTTTCCTTCACTCACCCTGTTTTCAATATGTGCTCATACTTTTAAACAAAGAATATAGGACAAACTATAGTGCTAAATTTAAGAATGTCGTGAGTGCACATTGCACACCTCATTGTTGGAGTAACATAAATTCGATAATTGATTTGTGAAAACTGTTGGAGATAATCAGCTGTTCTTATTGTTCTTATATTTACGAGAACTCATAATTTGAGAACTGGCTGAAATTATTATTATTTTGTTTCGATATCCTAAAAAAGTTTCATAATTTTGAATTTGTTTTGGAAAGAATTGTGCTGGTTCTTCTAACATTACGAGAAAATTGGACAAATTGTAAAACACATGACAGACGGAGGTGTGCGGCAGCAGCGGAACAGTATGGAACATGTTACGCACATTGATCAGGTGGCGACAAAGTGGGATCTGTGTCTTAATGTCTGCAGGGATCAGCCATGGCCTTGGACGTCGTGTTGGAGACGGTCTCTCAGGCGTCTTTATCACCTTCTAAATCAGGAGTCCTGACAAACTGCACCTCAGGCCCATTGGAAAACTGAGATAGTTTGTCTCTTCGGAGACATCTGATAAATTTGGGAAACTGAGATAATTTGCAAATTGTCATCCATTGAATAAATATTCCAGCAGCAAGTTGTTTTAATTGTCCAAAATTCGCCAAAAAGAGAACTATAATTGAAATTCGAAAATGAAATGATTTTGGAGGGTTTTAATCTCCAGAAGCGAGCGAGAGAGAAAAAATAGTAGTAAATATTGCAAGATTTCTGTATTTGGTTTAAAGTTTGTAGCCAGAAATATGAAAGGATGATTAAAGATTTGTACTTCATATTTGGTAAATATAGCCATAATTGGCTAAATCTTTCAAAAGATGATTGTGATCTCCACTTCAGCTACAAACAAAAATTCTTCAAAAAAACACGATATTCCAGATATCTGCATCAGCGACTTTTTTTTTGGCAAAATTTCACAATCTGGCCTCAGAAAAAAGGCCCTTAAAACAAGTACAAAGGCTAATTTTGGAAAAAAACTGGCCCACACTAATGAGGAAAAAACTTTTAAAGTCGCCATATTTAGACAAGAGGTTGTAATGTAACATGTGGGCATAAACAAATAGCATGATTCCTAAACTTTTCTACTTTGCTATGTGTAGCCAAATTTGGGTGAGTACTCTTGTGGATTATGGCGAAACCACCTACCTCACAAATTCGAAAAGAAAAACACTGATACGCACCGTCCCCCTACAGGAGGACGATGTTTTTCTCCGAACATTCACAGTTGACTTTAATGGAAACCGGAGCTACTCTCGTTGACAACTTGATTTCAGCTCTACCCTCTCTCCAACCGCCATAGTAATGAGAGCTTGAAGTTGAGAGATTGTCAGCTGGGTACAACATTAATTGCGTCAGATCATCCACCTCTTTAGCTCGTGGCCACTTTTGTTTTCTTCGTCTGGAAGCAGATGATAGATGAACTAGAGTGTCAACGTCGCCTTCCTCCGTCTGACTCCGGGGTCCCCACATCTTGACGAGTCGCTTGTCTAGTCATTTTGTCATTTTCCGAAACAGAAAAGTTCACTAGGTAATAAATATTCAGACGACAAATTCCAAGATTGTCCTATCGAACTCGGACACCCAATTATGACAGTGTGCTGTGATCACAACAACCTAATGGAAAGAGACCCTTAGTCTAGACTATAGTATTCAGCTCTGCAACTCTGGTTTCTCTCTAAAGCACCCTGATCTCTGATCATCGGGGGACTCGGATCTGGACTTTGCAACAACATTGCAGGTGATTAAATCATTTCAGGTACTTTCTACATCCACTGCACTAACGTACTACACAAATTTCCGGCTGTGGCGTGGCAGGTACTGCTAACTTAGTTGACAACAATCTGTGATCTCTTGCCAGAAATCAAATGTTGGTCAATACCGTTAATGTAGAACTTAGCCGATGACCCAAAAGAAAAAGAAGCTACAGTGATCCACACCCCGACGCGGTGCACGTCTGATCTCAGATGAATTCTCAAATGCATTTACTTTCTTATTGTCCCTGAGAACAAGTTACCATTTACTCATCAATCTTTGGAATCCCAAATTTCCATAGCTGATCTATATTCTTCCATGGTTCGGTTTTGTCATTTTCCAAAAGATGCATTGAAGAGATCAGACCAAGTCTTGTGACTAGTTAGTTCTCTTGACGTGTTTGAAGATTGTCAAACTCCAAGGGACCCATCTCATTGAATGCACTGCATGATCTAGTCAACTGCAACAGGCTCATCAGTATCCAAAAGTCCAAACAACTTTGATGAGCTGCTAGCTGTAGGCAGGTTCTAAATTTCTTTGAGCTGCAGGGATGATATCACTTCCTGGTGGTTCTAGATCAGTTGTCGAAAGTCCTCTTTAAAGAGTTCCTGACTGACACAAACTCTCTGGCAGTACTTAATGATACGACCTTGACAAAGTGGGTGTAATCAAACTTTTGTTTGAAATCATCTCTTATTATAATAAAGCTAATTTTGAATCATCGTTTATTACCATAACAATAATTTGGAAGGAACCAATGAGAGGAGATCATCTTTCATTCAACTTTGATGCCCTCTCTACACATGAACAGCTTATCTTATTGATTATCTGCTTATGTCAAAAGTTGTGAAAAGCAAAATACAAGGTAAAGGGCAACTTGAATTAGACACTTCAAGAAATACAGCATGCTGAGATTGTTTTTTGTATCAGTATTAATCTCATTGGCAAACACTCCAGGCCAATCACGTGTACACGTAGCTTATCTTATTTTATCTTATTCTTATGCCAAAAGTTGTGAAAAGTCATGTGAAAATTGAGAAACCAACCAAAATTTGCAAGAAAAAGTGCAAGGGGATCTAGCTCCAAGAAATACAGTAAGATGCTGAGGTCGGTTTCTAGATGAGCAGTATAATCTCTCATCAGCAAACACTCCAGAACAGCCGCGTGTACACCTAGCAATCACTACTGATTTCGAGTCTTCTCATTAGCTTTAATCGCCATTGAGATTAAGCACAGGCTTGGCACCCACAAATTATTGGTAATTTAAGCTCTGCCGGTGATCCAAGCTAAGTTTTCTGCGTGCTAACTTCTTCATGAAACATCCATAGATTAATTATTGCCAACCACCTGTCTGATCAACAGTTCCTCAGTTGAAACTTACAGTGTGGCGGTTACATCTCACATCCTCGTCCTCGTCTCTTTCCGGTGGCGGTTGATGCATTAAATGGACACAAAAGCAGCATCTGGTACTACCATGTTCATAGTACTCAACAAGATGATCCGCATGAGAGCCAAAGTCAACGCATCTGACACTTCTGTAGTGTACTTGTGAAGGTGGACTCTAGCTAGCTAGCTAGCTCTAGTGTGGTCAACTATCCAATCTCCTACTTCTTTTTTTCATTTTGGGTGTTCGTTGACCCTTCTGATCAGTACTGAGTTGACTTGCGAGTCCTCTCTTCGACAGAAAACAATCAGAATGCTGGCCCAGTCCGGTTTCCAGCTTGCTCTATGATGCATGGATTTCATTTGTTGTAGACTTGTAGCTAGGGGAGGAAAAAGAAAAGCGCAGCAGGAGAAAATGGAAGGACTCGACAGGGCACCTTGAGGGCTATAAAAGGAGAACTCGATCACTTAGTTCCTCAATCTTCTGCACAGCTCGTCTTCAGCACCACCCAGCTTGAACTGATAGCGGTCTAGAGTCGACATGGTGCAGCAGCTGGGTGGTCGAAATATGGGTGTTCGTGGAGCTCTTGCTTTGTTCGCAGTAATCCTGCTAGTGTGCCATGCTTTCGTGCTGCCTGCAGTCAGCAGCAGGCCGCTTCGTGATGAGCTGGGACGAGAACTTCTAGTATCCGAGTCTACTGATGGAGAAGCTACGGTGCATGAGTCTGAGAAGCTCGCAGCGGATCAGTCCTCTCTGCAGCAGGTGAGTTACAGTGATACTTACAGCATTAACGTCGCGTTCAATAGAAATCAAGCGTGGAATTTGTCAAGAATTTTGCCGCGCCTGCAGCCTGTTTTCTGACACTAAGTACCATTGCAGGAACGAGTAGAAGAAAATTCCGCTGATGGATTCGAGAAGGTCGGGACTCATATCATCGGCGAAGGAAAATGGAGCAGGATGTTAGGTATGTCTCGACTTCAGGACATCTGCTACAACTCAACCAGCCTGCAGGTGTACAAAACATTGGCATGGTGTGTATGACCCAGATTTAAGCATGGTTTTTCTTGTTCTATTTCTTTTGCAGCTGGCGGAGGTGGAGGTGGTGGCGGCGGTGCTGGAGGGGGAGGAGGGGGGGGCGGCGGTGGGGGCGGGGG
>Ga0209611_10002899_pt1 | contig 30062 bp, 27 predicted proteins | sample S1TSphgellanicum_3_FD_187693 | JGI IMG/M metagenome (GOLD analysis project Ga0209611, IMG submission 187693) | Host-associated microbial communities from peat moss isolated from Minnesota, USA - S1T2_Fc - Sphagnum magellanicum MG (SPAdes) (version 2) | ecosystem: Host-associated > Plants > Peat...
GCGGCCGGCCGCCGATCGGCGGCACGCGCGGTCCCGTCTCGCTCGAGCGACCGACCCCGGTCCCCGCGACGCGCCGCAGCGCCTGACCGCCCGGGCTCGCGGTTCGACGCCTACGTCGGTCCGGGGGTCGACGGGGTACCGGCGTAGAGGCGTGTGCGCACGGCCCAGAGATCGGGGAAGAATCGCTGGCCGATGGTGCGCTGCAGATAGCGTGCGCCGAGCGTCCCACCGGTCCCGCCGGTCGCCGGGCCGATGATCCGCTCGACGAGTTGCACATGCAGGAAGCGCCAGCGCGCGAAGCCCTGTTCGTATTCGAGCAGCCCTTCGGCGAGCAGAAAGACCGGCGTGTGCGCGTCGCCCCCCTCGCGATAGACCGCGTCGAGGGTCAGCCCGTGCGCGGCGACGAGTCCCTCGAACAGCGTCTGCAGGGCCGGGCGCGCGAGGGCCCGCGCGACGACCGCCGGCAGCGGCCCGTGCTCCTCCAGCACCCGCAGGAAGTGCGGATCACGCAACCCGGACGCCGCCTCAATCGCGCGGAACTGCTCGCTCTGCGAGCCGCTCGACGTGCCGAGATAGCCGCGAAACTCGGCAAATCGCTGCGGCGGCAGGGTCTCGAGTGCCGACAGCTGGTCGGCGACGATGCGGACGAGCGCGTTGAGGCGACCGAGTCCGGCGAGTGCCGTCGCCGGGTCGGCGGCCGCGAGCGCGTCGATCAGCCGGTCGAGTTCGTGGAGAATGACCTTGAACCACAACTCGCTCGCCTGGTGCACGACGATGAAGAGCAGTTCGTCGGCATGGGCGGGCGACGAGACGGGCCGCTGCAGCGTCAGCAACTCCTCGAGCGCGAGATACGTCCCGTAGGTCAGTGCCCCGTCGCCTTGCACGGAATCGCCCATCTCGTAGTGTACTAGCGGCGATCACCACCGACGACCTGCGATGACCACCGACAACCTGCTCAGCTGGCGGCGCGAGTTTCCGATCCTCGCCGAGACGACCTACATGGTCAGCCATTCGCTCGGCGCGATGCCGCGTCGCGCGGGCGTCCGGCTCGCCGAGTACGCCGAGACGTGGGCGACCCGCGGCGTGCGCGCGTGGGAGGACGGGTGGTGGGAGATGCCGCGCAGCGTCGGCGACCTGATCGGGCGCATCATCGGCGCGGCGCCCGGGTCCGTGCTGATGCTGCCGAACCAGTCGTCGGCGCAGTCCGCGATCCTGTCGTGCTTCGACTGGACGGGCCCGCGCGCGACGATCGTCACCGAGCAGCTCAACTTCCCCTCGAACCTCTATCTCTTTCACGGACTGGAGGGCATTGGCGCGCGCGTCGTGACGGTGCCGGCAGACGACGCGATGACGGTGCCGATCGAGCGCCTGCTCGCGGCGATCGACGAGACGACGCGACTCGTCTCGGTCTCGCACGTGCTCTTCAAGAGCAGCGTCGTGCAGGACCTCGCCGCGATCGTCGAGCGCGCGCACACCGTCGGCGCGCTCGTGCTGGCGGACCTCTACCAGTCGGCCGGCACCGTCCCCGTCGACGTCACCGCACTTGGCGTCGACTTCGCGACCGGCGGGTCGGTCAAGTGGCTCTGCGGCGGACCGGGCGCGGGGTATCTCTACGTCGCCCCCGCGCGTCGGCCCGCGCTCGCACCGCGACTGACCGGCTGGGCGGCGCATCGGGCGCCGTTCGCGTTCGACGATGGCCCGATCGCGTACGCCGACGACGTCTTCCGGTTCGCCAACGGCAGTCCGGCCATTCCCGCGCTCTACGCCGCGATGAGTGGGTACGAGATCGTCGGCGAGATCGGCGTCGCGGCGATCCGCGCCAAATCGCTCCGGCAGACCGCGCGCCTCATCGCGCGGGCCGATGCGGCGGGACTTCGGGTCGTGTCACCGCGCGCCGCCGTCGCGCGCGGCGGGACCGTCGTGCTCGACGTCCCCAACGGAGCGGCCGTGACGCGGGCCCTCGCCCGACAGGACGTCCTCGTCGACCATCGCCCGGGTGCCGGCATTCGGGCGGCGCCGCACTTCTACTCCACCGACGACGAAGTCGACCGGACCGTCGACGCCATCGTCGAGGCGCTCGCGAGCGAGCCGGCCGTGGCCACCGCGTCCCCCCTCGCCCGGGGCTGACACCGCGGTCGACCGAACGCGGAAGCGCTCGCTGGGGCGCTACCAGCGACGATCGATGTCGAGGAGCGCGCGCAATCCGTCGGCGTCGACGGCGGGCGAGAAGAGGAAGCCCTGGCCGTACGCGCAGCGCAGGCCCCGAAGCCGGGTCAGATGGGCCGGCGTCGTCACGCCCTCGGCGATCGCCTGCAGACCGACGTTGTCGGCCAGCGTCACGATCGTCCGCACCAGCTGCGCGAATCGCTGCTCGTTTTCCATGCCGCCGACGAATGCCCGATCGATCTTGATGGCGTCGAGCGGCAGGCGGTCGAGGACGGCGAGCGACGAGTAGCCCATGCCGAAATCATCGAGATGGATCCGGACCCCGAGACGCTTGACCGCGGCCAGCGCGCCGGCGACGTGCTGCAGCTCCTCGATGACGACACTCTCGGTCAGTTCGAGCGACAGGCAGCTCGGCTCGACCTCGCTCTCGCGCAGACACTGGTCGACCATGGCGACGAAATCGGGGCGCATCACCTGCTTCACCGACACGTTGACGGCGAGCGTCAGGGGCGGCCGGTCGGGAAACGCCTCGTGCCACCGTCGCAGCTGCCGGCACGCCTGCGTCAGCACCCACTTGCCGAGCGGCACGATCAGGCCCGTCGCCTCGGCGGTGGGGATGAACGTCGCCGGTGAGACGAGGCCGCGTTCCGTGTGCCGCCAGCGCACGAGCGCCTCGACGCCGGCGATCCGGCCGCTCGCGAGCTCGATGATCGGCTGGAAATGCAGGACGAAATCGCCGCCCGTGCCGCGCTGCTCGACGGCCCAGCGCAGCTCGGTCTCGAGCTGCAGCCGCCCGAGCGCGTCGGCGTGCATGCCGGGGTCGAAGATCGCGAAGCGCCCCCGCCCGGCGAGCTTCGCCCGGCCCATGGCGAGATCGGCGCTGCGCATCAGATAGTCGGCACGATCCGTCCCGTTGGTGCTGAGGACAATCCCGAAACTCGCGGACGTGAAGACCTCGTAGCCGCTGATGTCGATCGCCGAGGCGAGCGCCGCCTGGGCACGTTCAGCGACGCGGGCGACGTCGGCCGCATCGGTCACGCGATCGAGCAGGAGCGCGAATTCGTCACCGCCGAGGCGCGCGACCGTGTCCTCGGCGCGCGCGCAGGCTTCCAGTCGCCGGGCCACGCCGACGAGGAGCGCGTCACCCGCCGCGTGCCCCAGACTGTCGTTGACGACGCGAAAGTGGTCGAGGTCGAGCAGCACGACGGCGAACGGCGCGGCGCGACGGCGGCTGCGACGGATCGCGCGATCCAGCCGCTCGGTGAAGAGCGTCCGGTTTGGGAGACCGGTCAGCGCATCGTGCAGCGCTTCGTGGCGCTGCTTCCGCTCGACGCGACCGCGGCGGGCGAGGCGGCGCCGCAACGCGATCTCCGTCGCCGCCGCCGTCGCGTGGTCGCGCGCCAGCGCGATCTCCGCCGCCGTCCAGTCGCGCGGTGCCGACTCGAGAATCGCGACGACGCCGCGCGCGCGACCGCCCTCGGTCGCGAGCGGGACGAGGAGGTACGCGCCGGCCGCCAGCTCGGTGCGATCACGGCCATCCGCCATGCGCGTGTCGCGCACGGCGACCGGGTCGCCGGTCTCGAGCACCGCGTCGCAGACCCCGGACCGCATCAGGAGGCCGCGGTCGTTCGTCACCCAGGCCGGCGCCTCCGTCCCGCCGACAAAGGAGCGCCGGTCGTCGCCGACGAGCACGATCACCGCCGCGGACGCGTTCAGCGCGGAGGCGGCCAGACGCGCGGAGCGCTCGAGGGACGCCGCGAGGGTCCCGTCGAGCGGCGCCGTGGTCACGACGTCGGTTTCCAGCGACAGCCTCTCGTCCATGTCGTATACAGACTCGGACGCCGGGCGCCAGTCACGTCGCGACAGTGCCAGGCGCCGTCGGGTCGCCGGGGACGCCGTTTGAGGCCCCGGTTGAGGCCCCGGTTGAGGCCCCGGTTGCGGGGCTGCCGCTAGATTTTCCCTCATGCGAAACCCGGCGCGATGGCTCGCGGCGCTGCTGCTGGCGGGCATCGCACTGATGGCCGCCGGTGCGGCGGCGCACCCGATGCTCGACGGCCCCGCCGCGGCCGAGCTGCGCACGATCAACGAGACGGTGGCGTGGCGCGCGATCCACCTCGCGATGCTGTCGGGTTCCGTCTGCGTGATCGTCGGCATCTGGGTGCGAGCGCTTGCCGGCCCGCCGACGCCGGCGCTCGGACCCGCGCTGACGGTCGTCTCGATCGGGCTGGCGCTGAACGCGCTGGACATTGCGTTCATGGCGAGCGCCGGGACGCACATGGCCGCCGCCTATGCGGCCGGCGACACAGCGATGGTCACCGTCTTCGACGCGACCCACCTGACGGGCCTCATGACGGCGCGCTTCGGGAACGGTGTGACCGCCGCCGGGGCGGCGCTGCTGGGCGTCGCGGAGTACCAGGCTGAAGGCCAGGGCCAGCCCCGCTGGCTGGCGCTCCTCGCCTGGGCCGCCGCCGCCGGGGGCGCGATCGGCGTGATCGCGTTTGACGAGTCAAGTCGTCTGATCCTCGGCGCCGTCGCGCTCCTGCCCGGGTGGGAGTTCGCGACGGCGATCCGCGTGTTGCGCTCGCGGTCGCCACGATCCAATATCTAAAAAGGTGCCGCATGCGCGGCGGACGCCCATGTGTCGGGGGTCCTGCGAGAACGGCAAACCCGGCGAAAGCCGGCGACGCAAAGCTCTGGAGGCTTCACGATTCCCGCCGCGCGGTGTCGTGATGCCAGTCCGGCTGCCGAACGGATTGTTGGCGTCCCGGAGGCGGGCATGCGAAGTCCGACTGCAGTCGGCGATCGCCACCGCGAGTGATCGGTGTCGATCGCGATGTACCCGGACGATGCCGACCAGTGGCGGGTCGGGCGTCGAATGCTGCTCGCGGCAGTCATCGGGCCGGCGGCGCTCGTCGCCCTGCTCGGACTCGCCACCCTGCATGAGGTGCGCGCCGCGGCCGATCGCGACGCCCAGGTCGATCGCGCGCTCGAACTGACGCGGGTGCTCGCCGACCTTCGGGCACGCTCGGCCGATGCCCAGGCCGCCGAGCGGGGCTACGTGCTGACGGGTGCCGAGCGATACCTCGCGCCATATCACGGCGCCGCGAGCGACGTCGCGCGCGACCTGGCGGGCATCCGCGCGCTCATCGGCCGCGACCGGCCGCAGACGCCGCGCCTCGATACGCTGGCGCGCCAGGCCGCCGCGGAATTCAACACCGTCGCACGCGCGCTGGCGGCACCGCCGCGCAGCGCGCTCGGACGCGCGCTGAGCGCGATGGACGGCGAGGACGCGATGGCGGCGATGCGGCGGACGGCGGCGGCGCTCGAGCATGACGTGCGGGCACGGGTCGCCGACGATCGCGTCCTCGCGCACCGACAGCGGATGCTCGCGCTCGCCGCGTGCGGCGTGGGCACCGCTCTCGCGGTGCTCCTGGCGCTGACCGCCACCGGCCTGCTCTCGCTCGTCGTGGCGCGCCGCGAGCGGGCGGTGCTCGCCCTCCGCGCCCGCACCCGCCTCCTGCAGGAGCAGGCGACGGCGCTCGAGTCCGTGACGCGCGCCCTGCGCGGGGCAAACGAGGCGAAGGCGGATCTGCTGCACACGATGAGCCACGAGCTGCGCACCCCGCTGACCGCGATCGAGGGGTACGCGGAGCTGATGCAGATGGAGCTGCACGGTCCCGTCACCGACGCCCAGCGCGAGGACCTGCGCCGCGTCCGGCACGCCGGGCAACACCTGCTGGCGCTGATCACGAACATCCTCGACTTCGCGCGTGTCGATGCGGGCCACGTCGCCGTCGAGCCTGCCGACGTCCCGATCGATGACGCGCTGCGATCGGCCGGCGCGATGATCGAGCCGCAGGCCAGCGCGCGCGGCGTCACCTTCCGCTATCTCCCGTGCGACCCCACGCGCGCCGCCCGCGGCGACGCCGACAAGGTCCGGCAGATTCTCATCAACCTGCTCGGCAACGCCGTCAAGTTCACCGGCCCGGGCGGCATCGTCACGCTCGGCTCGGACGTCGATGGCGAGACGATCCGCATCGCGGTCACCGACACGGGATGCGGCATCGCCGCCGACGCCGTGGAGGCGATCTTCGAGCCGTTCGTCCAGGCCGGTCCGCGGCGCCCCGGGTCGGGGGACGGCGTCGGGCTTGGCCTGCCGATCAGCCGCGCGCTCGCCCACGCCATGGACGGCACGATCTCCGTCCGCAGCGTGCCCGGCGCGGGCTCGACGTTCACGCTGTCGCTCCCCGCGGCGGACCCGATCCACTAGCCGATCGGAGGCGCGACCGACGAACTTACGGTTCATGACCGAGTTCGAATCGACGGCTGATTCACTTGCCGGTCTCCGGCTGGCGCTATTCTGTGACAGCTACATCCCGCAGCTGAATGGCGTCTCGCTCGCGCTCCAGCGCCTGGTCGCCGAAGTGCGGGACCGGGGCGGCGCCGTCCGGGTCTTCACGACGACCGATCCGCACGCCACGCGCGATACCGAGGTCCGCCGGTGGCCGAGCGTGCCGCTCTGGCTGTATCCCGAGCACCGCCTCGCCCTGCCGGGCCGGGCCAGCGCGCGCCGCGAGCTGCGGGAGTTCGCACCGACCCTCGTGCACGCCGCCAGTCCGTTCGGCGTGGGCCTCGCGGCCCGTGCGGCCGCCCGCGACCTTGGCGTGCCGTTCGTCGCCTCGTACCACACGAGCTGGAGCGCCTACACGCGCTTCTACGGCCTTGGCGCGCTGCGACAGTTCAGCTGGCGGTATTTGCGCTGGTTCCACAACAGCGCCGCGCGGACGTATGCGCCGTCACACGCCGTCCGACGGGAGCTGGAGGCGCACGGCATCGTGCGGACCGCGATCTGGTCGCGCGGGGTCGATACCGACCGCTTCACGCCCCGCCATCGCTCGCTCGCACTGCGCGAGCGGTTGGGCGTCGACGGCGACGCCGTGCTCGCGATCTACGTGGGGCGCCTCGGGGCGGAGAAGGGGCTCGCCGTGGCCGCCCGCGGCATGCACCACGTGGCCCGCAGTGCCGGGCAACGCGTGGTTTTTGCGATCGCCGGAGACGGCCCGTATGAGTCGACGCTTCGCCGCACGGCGCCGGCGGGGACGATCTTCGTCGGACGGCTGTCGGGCGCGGCGCTCAGCGAGTTCTACGCGTCGGCGGATCTCTTCCTCTTTCCCTCGACGACCGACACGTTCGGCAACGTCGTGCTCGAGGCGCAGGCCTCGGGGCTGCCCGTCATCGGCGCCGCCGTCGGCCCGACGCGCGAACTGCTCGGCGAGACCCGCGGGATGACGTTTCCGCCGGGCGACGCGGAGGCGCTGGCGGCGCGCGTGCGCGAGCTCGCCGACGATCCGGCCCGTCGACGGGCGATGGGCGCCGAGGCGCTGGCGTTTGCGCGCACGCGCACGTGGGACGTCGTCTTTTCCGAACTGTTCGAGGACTACGCCCGGGTGATGGGGCGCACGGCCACCCGCGCCCGCCAGCCGCAGCCCGCCTGAGCGCCGCCGCCGGACGCTAGGCGGTCGCCGTCTCCTCGACCAGCATCGACTGCGCCACATCGAGGAGCGTCTGGCCCGAGTCATCGGCCTCCTGCTCCATCAGCTGCAGGACATCGCCCGCGGACATTCCGGTGCGCGTCGCCACCGCGTCGATCGCGCGCTCGACGATCGACCGATGTCCGTCGAGCAGACCCGCGTCGTCGCTCACGTCGTCGCCCGCCCCGGAATCTCCCTCGCTCACCTCGTCGATCAGCGCCTCATCGATCAGCGCTTCATCGACGGGGGCCGCGACTCGCGTTGGGGGCACCGCGTCGACGTCGACTTCGGCGAGCGCACGGGCGCGCTTCACCGCATCACGAATTTCGAGATCGAGTTCGGCGACGTCGGCGCAGCTCGGCAGCACGGAGACGGCGCCCCAGCGGGGACGCGCATTGCGATCGGCGACCGCCGGATGCTCGCTCAGCACGAGCGCGGCCAGACCGGGGGCGGCGCGGGTCACGACCTGCGCGACCAGCACGCCAAGCCCGTCGGCGAGATGCGTGTCGAGGACGACCGCGTCCGGCGCCAGCCGACGGACGGCATCGACCGCCTCGCGGCCCCCATCGACGCGCGCGACCACATCGTAGCCGAGCGACGCCAGCTGGTCGGCCAGCTCGCCGATCGGAAGATCCGCACGACCGGCCACCACCGCCCGCAGCGTCTCGTGATTCATTTGCACCATGCCCGGCCTCTCCGTAGCGATTCGTGACGGTGATGAAGCTACGGAGACAGAAAGTCGAAAGAAGTGACGGCTATCACACGGGCCGTAACGCTGTGACGATCCTGTCCGCTGGTGATACGGGGGCCGCCGCGGGTGCGCCCCCGGGGCACCCAACGCGCCGACCGACCCGTCCCGGGCGATTAGACTCCGCTCCATGCTCCCCGACGCCGCGTACGCGGAACTGATCGGCCGCTCGCGCGAGGACGCGCTGGTCGCCGCGTGCGCCAGTCTCCTCGAGTGGGACCAGGAGACGTACATGCCGCCGGGGGCCGTCGACGCGCGCGGCGACCAGCTGGCCTTCCTCGCCGGCCAGCTGCACGACCGGGCGAGCGCCCCGAGGATCGGCGAGTTGCTGGCGGTCCTCGAGGGGTCGTCGCTCCTCGCCGACGCGGAGTCCGCATCGGCGGTCAACGTGCGCGAGATCCGCAGGGGTTACGACCGCCAGTCGCGCATTCCGCGGGCGCTCGCCGAGGATCTCGCCCGGACGACGGCACGGGCGCAGCAGGAGTGGGCCGGCGCGCGGGCCGACAACGATTTCGCCCGCTTTCGCCCATGGCTCGCGCGGATCGTCGCCCTCAAGCGCGACGAGGCGGCGTGCGTCGGCTTCGTCGACTCGCCGTACGACGCACTGCTCGACGACTACGAGCCCGGCGCGCGGGCGGCCGATGTCGCTCGCCTCTACGATGCGATCCGTGCCGAGCTCGTCCCGCTGATCGACGCGATCATCGGCGCGTCCCGACAGCCGTCGGTCGAGGTCCTGCACCGGGGCTATGCGATCGATCGGCAGCAGGCGTTCGCGCGGTCGATGGCCGAGGCGGTCGGATTCGACTTCGCGCAGGGCCGGCTCGATCTCAGTGTGCACCCGTTCTGCACGCGCATCGGGCCCGGCGACGTCCGGCTGACGACGCGCTACCGCGAAGACGATCTCGAGGAAGGGCTCTTCGGCGTGCTGCATGAAGTCGGGCACGGGCTGTATGAACAGGGACTCGACCCCGCGCACGATGGGACGCCGATGGGTGAGGCGGTGTCGCTCGGCGTCCACGAATCGCAGTCGCGATTCTGGGAGAACCGGATCGGCCGGAGCCGCGCCTTCTGGGGATTTGCGACCGGCCACGCCCGCGTGGTGTTCGCCCCGCTGCTCGATGATGTCTCCCCCGACGCGTTCCATTTCGCGATCAATCACGTCGCGCGCACGCCGATCCGCGTCCGGGCGGATGAGGTGACCTACAACCTTCATACGCTGATCCGCTTCGAGCTGGAGGTCGCGCTGATCACCGGCGCGCTCGACGTCGCCGACGTCCCGGAGGCGTGGAACGACGGGTATCGGCGGCACCTCGGGCTGACGCCGGCGACGGATCGGGACGGGTGCCTGCAGGACAGTCACTGGAGCGCGGGCCTGATCGGCTACTTCCCGACGTACACGCTCGGGGACGTCTACAGCGCCCAGTTGCTGGACGCCGCCGGCCGTGATCTTGGCGACCTCGACGCACAGATCGCGGCGGGCGAGTTCGCGCCGCTGCTCGACTGGCTGCGCGGGCACGTCCATCGCCAGGGGCAGCGCTACACGCCGGCCGCACTCGTGGAGCACGCGACAGGCAGCCCGCCAGACCACCGTCCGCTGATCGCCGGCCTCCGCCGCAAATACACGGCGCTGTACGATCTCTGACAGGACCGTTCACTGACACGAGCATTGATGACCACCGTGATGACCACCGTGATGACTCGAGCCGCGCGCCCTTCGCTTCTCCGGCGACGTGGCGTCTCCCGTGTCGCCGTCGCCCCGTCCCTCGTGTCGCTCGCCGTTGTCGCGTTCGCGCTCGCCGCGTGCGGGCCGGCGACGCAGACCGGGTCGGCGACCGCCACCGACGGCTCCGCTGTCACCTACGCCGTCGCCGGCGCGGGTCCGGCGGTCATCCTCGTCGGCGACTCCAACGCGACGACGGCGGCGTGGACGAGCGAGTTCAAGCGATTCGCCGGCTCGTTTCGCGTCGCACGAATCGACGGGACGGCGACGCCGGCTTCACTGGTGGCGGTGCTCGACTCGCTGCAGGTGCGCGCGGCGACGGTGGTCGCGCTCGGACGGGGCGCCGCGACGGCGCTCACGGTCGCGCGCGCACACCCTGATCGCGTCGAGGCGCTCGTGCTCGTCTCCCCGCATCTCGATGGGACGGATCCGACGTTTGCGCCCTACGCCGGCCCGACCCTGCTCGTCACCGGCACCGTCGGTGACCCCGCGGGCGCCCGCGGGATCGACTCCCTCCGCGCCCATCTCGGAACGGTCTCGACGGTGACGATCCCGGGCGGCGGCCACGACGTGCCGACCGACCACGCCAAGGCCTTCACCGGTGCGGTGCTGGAATTCCTGTACAAGAATCACCCCGAGGCCCTGCCGCACGAGCGGTAAACGATCCCGCTCAAACCCTGGGCGCATCGGCGCTGTCCAACCCGACATGCCGATTCTCCTTCCGACCCGCGCCGTCGCCGCCGGTCTCGCTCTCGCTGCCCTGGCCGGCGGCCCCCTCGCCGCCCAGCGCGAACCACATCGCCCTGGCTGCGCCGATCATCACTCCTATAGCAGCTGGCCCGAACGACTCGTCCGCTACTGCGAGGAGCGCCCAGTGCCGCTCGCGCGCGTGGCCGGCCCGCTCATCGTCGATGCCTCGCCGAACGGCGGGATCACGGCGCTTGGCAGCGCCGGCGACTCGACGAGCGTCACGGCGATCGTCGAGGCGTTTGCCACGACCGATGCCGAGGCGCGTGCGCTCGCGTCAGCAGTCCGGATCAGCACGGATGGCGCGATCCGGAGCGACGGACCGGCCGAGCGGCATCGCGCGCACTGGCTCGTCTCCTTCGTGCTGCGCGTTCCCCATCGGAGCGACCTGCGGCTCACTGCGGAGAACGGGGCGCTGGACGTCAGCGGCGTCACCGGCACGCTCAGTCTCGAGACGCAGAATGGCCCCGTCTCCCTCGATGACATCGGCGGCGCCGCCCACGTGCGGTCGCAGAACGGGCCGGTCGATATCGCGTTGAGCGGCACGCAGTGGACGGGCGTCGGTCTCGATGCCGAGACGCAGAACGGACCCGTGACCCTGTCGATCCCGGCCAGTTACAAGGCGCACGTCGAGGCGAGCACGGTCAACGGTCCCCTCGAATCGGACTATCCAGTGACGCTGCAGGGACACATCGATCCGCGTCATCTCGCCGTCGACATCGGCGGCGGCGGCTCGCCGATCCGCGTCGCCACCACGAATGGGCCGGTGACGATCAGCCGGGAGTAGGAGGCGCCCGGCAACGGCGCCGGTCTCGCCCGGCTAGTACGAGTAGGCGCCGCGCCGGCCGCGGAGCGCGCGGACGATCTCGACGACGAGCCAGATCGGCAGGACGACGCAGAGCAGCAACTTGGCGGCCAGCGCGGTGACGACGACGCCGAGGACGAGCGCCAGGACGAGCGCGACGACGGCCATCACCAGCAGCACGGGCGCGCCGACGAAGACCGCCAGCAGAAAGACGGGGATCCCGATCACGGCCGCGACCAGCCCGAGCGGGATGAGGACCAGCCCGATCACCAGCCCTGCGACCACCGTGCGCACGAGCGCGAGCATGGGACACGCCTCTTGAGGAAAGGGGACTCCCGTATCAGTACGGCAGCCGCGTCGTCGGGGTTTCGCAGGCCGGCGAGCGGCTGCGCGCTTGCGACTGCCGTCGGACGGCGGCACGTTCCCGGGATGGGTGCCGACGCCGCCCGGGGGCTTCCCGGCACGATCGGGGCGGTCACGGTGCGGCGCGCGGCGCTCGCCGACGCGGCGCGTCTGGCGCCGCTCTTCGATGCCTATCGGCAGTTCTACCAGCTCGCGCCGGACGTCGCCGGCGCGCTCGCGTGGATGACCGACCGACTGCGCCGGGGCGACGGGACGATCCTCGTCGCCGCCGACGCCGCGGACGGCACGCCGCTCGGGTTCACCCAGCTCTACACGACGCTCTGCTCGCTCAGCCTCGCGCCGTACGCGATCCTCTCCGATCTCTACGTCGTGCCAGCAGCCCGACGCCGCGGTGTCGCTCGGCAGCTGCTCGTCGCCGCGCGCGAGTTCGCGGTCGAGACCGGCCTGTCGCGCCTCGAGCTGCAGACGGCACGGGACAACGTCGCGGCCCGGGCGCTGTACGAATCGCTCGGGTGGATTCGGGATGATACGTTTCTCGTTTACACCTGGAGACGCCCATGACCCCGCCGACGTTCGTCCAGACGACACGCCTCCCGATGGCCTCGGGCAGGACGCTGCCCGGCCGGTATTTCACGTCGCCGGCGATCTTCGCCGAGGAGGTCGATCGGATTTTCACGCGCCAGTGGCTCTGCGTCGGCCCCGCCGACCGGATCCGCGAGCGGGGCGCGTATTTCCTCGAGCAGATCGGCGCGGCGAACATCATCGTCATGCGCGAGTCCGCGGAGACGGTCCGCGCCTTCCACAACGTCTGCCGCCATCGCGGCACGCGGATCTGCGAGGCGACGGCCGGCCGATTCGGCGAGACGATCCAGTGTCCGTATCACGCGTGGACGTACGGCCTCGACGGCCGCCTGCTCGCCACCCCCTCGTCGGATCAGCTCAAGGGGTTCGACAAGGCGGACTATCCGCTGCTCGCGATCCCGACTGCGGTCTGGGAGGGGTGCATCTTCGTGAACCTCTCCGCCGATGCGCCGCCCTTCGAGACCTCGCATGCGCCGCTGATCGGCCGCTTCGCGCGGTTCGGCATCCCCGCGCTTCGCGTCGCGCGGCGCATCGACTACGACGTCGCCGCCAACTGGAAGCTGATCGTCGAGAACTACCAGGAGTGCTACCACTGCGCGCCGATCCATCCGGCGCTCACGAAGCTCAGCCCGCCGACGAGCGGCGAGATGGATCTCTACGAAGGCCCGTTTCTCGGGGGCTACATGGTGCTGTCACCGGACGCGGAGACGATGTCGATGACCGGGCGCACCTGCGGCGCGCCGGTCGGGGCGCTGCCGAGCGATGACGTGCGCCGCATCTATTACTATTCGCTCTTCCCGAACACGCTGCTCAGCCTGCACCACGATTACGTGATGTTGCACACGCTCTTCCCGCAGGCGGTCGACCGGACGCGCGTGACGTGCGAGTGGCTCTTCCATCCCGATTCGCTGGATTCGGCCCGGTTCACGCCGGAGGACGGCATCGCCTTCTGGGACATGACGAATCGCGAGGACTGGCATATCTGCGAGCAGAGCCAGCTTGGCGTCTCGTCGCCCGCCTACCGCCCCGGGCCCTACAGCGCCCGCGAAAATCTCTCGGCGGCGTTCGACCACGAAGTCCTGCGCGCGCTCGGACACTCGGGCGAGGAGTAGTCCGCGCGCGCCGCGCGCACTACTGCAGGTCGAGGACCTCGTACGCGGCGTTGCGGCCGTTGATTCCCATGACGCTGCCGCCGGGGAAGGTGCAGGCGCCGCAGAGGAAAACGCCGTCCATCGGCGTCCTCGGGGTCAGTCGCCGGTCCCACATGTACTGCGGCAGCATCTCCCCCTGGAAGATGTGGCCGCCGGTCAGTCCGACCTTGCGCTCGACGTCCGGGGGGCCGAGCACCTGCCGCGCGACGATCGCCCCGGGGATGTTGGACGCATGGCGCGCGAGCGCCTCGACGACGCGGTCACCGACCTCCTCGCGCCGGGTCTCCCACGTCCCGGTCCGGAACGTGTTGGGGACGAACTGGGAGAAGACGGTCAGCGTGTGGCGATCCGGCGGCGCGATGCTCCGATCGTACGCGGTCTGGAGATAGAGCTCCGTCCACAGCTTCGCCGGCAGCTCGCCGGCGCTGGCATCCGCGTAGGCACGGATCCACTCCTCCTTGGTGAGCGGCGTGTTGATCTGTCCGAAGTGGTGCGGCTCGAGCGTCCCCGGCCGCGCACGGAAGTCCGGCAGCTCGGAGAGCAGCAGGTTGACCTTCACCGTCACGCTGCGGATCGGCACCGACTCAACCTGCGACCGCCAGCCGGCATCGGCCGCGTCGCCGAGGAGCCGGAGGGTGACGCGCGGGTCGGCGTTGGAGATGACGATCGGCGCGTGCAGCCGATCGCCGCCGGCGAGCTCGACGCCGTCGCCCGGGAGGATGCGGGCGACCGGCGTCCCCGTCGCAATCACCGCGCCCGCGTCACGCGCGACGTCGGCGAGCAGAAACGAGACGTAGCCCATGCCGCCGGTGACGTACCCCCACGTGCCGGGCTCGCCGAACATGCGCCCCGACCCGTGGTGATAGTAGATCGATGCGGTCCCCGGATCGCACGGGCTGGCGTTCGTCCCGATGACACCCTGTCCGAGGTACGCCTGGTGCAGGCGCACGTCGGTCATGAAGCGCTCGACGAACTCGCACATCGACCAGTCGAAGAGCAGGTGCCGCGCCTCCTCGTCGCCGCCGAGGCGTTCGTCGAGCATCTCGCGCGTCGGGGCGCGACCGATCCAGAGATCGCGTGCGCCGGGGGGACGGAGCGCGTCGCGCAGTCGGCGGCGCACCTCGGTCATCGCCTTCCAGCCGGCGTAGTCGTACGGCGCGAACCGCTTGACCTCCGCGTCACAGCGCTCGTCGTCGTTCCAGAGCTGGATGCTCGTGCCATCCTCGAACGGCACGAACATGCCGCCCGACGCTGGCGTCCAGTGGAAGCCGCGGCGCACGAGCTCGAGCTCCTCGATGATCAGCGGATGCAGCAGCCCGCAGACGTACGCGCAGGGCGAGACCCGGACGTCGGGCCAGACCTCGTCGAGCGTGCAGGCCCCGCCGACCCGGTCGAGCGCCTCGAGGACGAGCACGCGCTTGCCGTGCCGCGCGAGGTAGGCCGCGCACGAGAGCCCGTTGTGTCCTGCCCCGACGATGATGACATCCCACGTCCGCTGCGCGAGGGCCGAGACGGGCGCCGGCAATCCGAGGCGGCCGAGTACGGCCCCGGTCGGCGAGACGGGCACCGTCGACGCGGGGACGGGCGCCGGCCGCGTCGTCGTCACCGGGGCAGCACCATCGATCAGAGGCTCGCGATCGCCTCGGTGCCGATCGTCGGCACCCAGGTGTGGAGCTCGTACTCCGCGATGCCGCCGGTCGTGAACGGATCCGCGTCGCGGATCGCCTCCATCTCGGCCATGTCACTCACGCGGAGCAGGACGGCCCCGCCGGTCCGCGGCTCGAATGGCCCGGAGACGAGCACGAGTCCGCGCTCGTGCAGGCCGCGTAGATAGGCGCGATGCGCGGGCGTCGCCGCGAGCACCTCCTCCATCGGCCGCCGATATCGAATGATCGCGAGTACGTACATGCCGGAGGGTAATGCCGCGCCCGTCTCGCGGCCAACGGCATGATTCTTCCCCGTACCCATACAGTTTTCGAGGCGCATACGGGACCTTGCACGTTCCTGCGCTCGGAACCGCGGGACCGCGATACCGATACTTCGGCTGCGCGCATCGGCGCAGCGCGCGCCAGGCTCACTGATCGGCGCCGTATCGGGGGTGGTCACACCATGCTCAGGACTCGTCGGTGGGGGGCGCTCGCCGCCTTTCTCGCGTTGTCCGGGGTGCACACGGCAGACGCGCAGGGGTCGAGCGCGTGGCACGTGCAGGAAGACAACGGCAACCTCGCGTTCTGGCAGCCGTCACGCCGGCGCGCGGATGACAACTATACGCAGGGCCTGCGCGTGCGGATCGATACCGACCGGATCCCCGACTGGGCGAGCAGTCTCGCGCGCGCCGTGCTCGCGCCGGGCACGCGTGGCGACGACATCGACGGCTTTGCCGGGCATTACGAATTCGGGCAGGAGATCTACACGCCCCCCTTCCGGCCGCCGAGCTCGCACGCGGTGATGCGTCCCTATGCCGGCTGGCTCTACGGTCGCCTCGCCGCGGAAAACCCGGGCGAGCACACGGCCCAGTCGCTGAGTCTCGATGTGGGCGTCCTTGGACCGCCGTCGTTCGCCGGCCCGGTGCAGAATGCGTTTCATGCCGTCACCGGCACCGGCCCGCAGATCGGCGGCTGGGCGCACCAGCTGCAGTTCGAGCCCGACTTCGTCCTGCGCTACCAGGACGCGTGGCTCCTGGGCGACGTGGCGATCGACGGTCGCCGCGTGATCACGATCGTCCCGCGCGGCGCGCTCCTCGCGGGGACGGTGCATGCGGGCGCGGATGCCGGGGCCGATGTGCGCGTCGGGTACAACCTCTCGCACCCGTGGGAGGGTGCGTCGCGCTCGCTGCTGGAGTGCTATCTCGTCGGCGGGCTGCAGGGCTCATACGTCCTGCGCAACCTCTTCCTCGATGGCGACACGTTCCGCAACAGCGCGCACGTCGGACACGTGCCGTTCACGTCGCAGCACGATGTCGGCGTCGGCGTGCGAGCCGGCCGAGTCCGCATCGAGTACCTCGCCGTGACGCAGGGTCGCGAGTACATCGGAGGCCCGGTGGCGCGACAGTATGGCGCGATCACGGCCGGCTTCGCCTGGTAGGTCGACCGACCGCCGGACGCGAGTGTCAACCCCCTCGCGCCGGACTGGTCCGACGGCTACCGTTGGAGAGCCGCAACACAGGAGGATTCCTGCGGCGTTTGCGTATTGGCATACTGGATCTCGTCACCAACGGACCGTCGACCGGCTTGTACTCGCGCCTGATGAACGCGAACCTCGCGAGCATCATGCCGCAGGTCATTGCGGTCTGGTGCGAGGAGGCCGGACACGAGGTCCACTTCGTCGTCTACACCGGGTTCGAGGATCTCTCGACCGCGTTACCCGCCGACACCGACGTGCTCTTCGTCGGGGCGTTCAGCGAGAGTGCGCAGCTGGCGTACGCGATCAGCGCGATGTACCGGAAGCGCGGCACCGTCACGGTGATCGGCGGGCCGCACGCGCGCTGCTATCCGGAAGACTCGGCGCGCTACTTCGACTATGTCCTCGGGTTCACGGACCGAAGCGTGCTCGACGAGGTGCTCCGCGAGCGCGCGCCGCACCGGCCCCTCGGGCGCATGGTCAGCACGGCGAAGCAGCCGAGCCAGCTCCCCGGCGTCCAGGCACGCTGGAAGTACGTCGCGCAGACGCTGGCCAAGGCGCCGACGATCAAGATCGTGCCGATGCTCGCGAGCATCGGCTGCCCGTACACCTGCAGCTTCTGCATCGACTCGACGGTGGAGTACCACGCCTTTGAGGTCGATCAGATGCGCGACGACCTGCGGTTCCTGCAGCGGACGATGCGCCAGCCGCGCGTCGCGTGGCACGATCCGAACTTCGGCGTTCGCTTCGACGAGACACTCTCGGCGATCGAGGATGCGGTCCCGCCGGGAAAGATCCAGTTCATCTCCGAGAGCAGCCTGTCGCTCCTCGGCGAGGAGCGGATGCCGCGCCTGAAGAAGAACGGCTTCATGGCGATCCTCCCGGGCATCGAGTCGTGGTTCTCGCTCGGCAACAAGGCGAAGACGGGCAAGCACGTCGGGCTCGAGAAGGTGAAGCAGGTCGCCGAGCATCTGAACATGGTGATGCGCTACATCCCGTACGTCCAGGCCAACTTCGTCCTCGGCCTCGACACGGATGAGGGGCCGGAGCCGTTCGAGCTGACCAAGCGGTTCCTCGACCTCGCGCCTGGCGTCTTCCCGGGCTACTCGCTCCTGTCGGCGTTCGGGCGTGCGGCGCCGCTCAACCTCGAGTTGCAGCGGGCCGGACGGGTGCTGCCGTTTCCGCACCACTTCCTGAACAACAACCTGGCGATGAACGTCAAGCCGAAGAACTACACGTGGTCGGATTTCTACGACAAGGTCGTGGACCTGACGACGTATTCGTTCGGCCCGCGGGCGGTCTGGCGCCGGTTCCTGCACACGCACGGCGCCATTCCGAAGTGGATGAACGTCGTCCGCGCGGTCTCGAGCGAGGGCCAGGGGCGGCGGAAGTACTACGCGCACGTCCGCCAGCTGCTCGATTCCGATCTGACCGTCCGCCGCTATTTCGACGGGGAGTCGGATACGCTGCCCGAGTTCTACGCGCAGCGCATCGAGCGGGACCTGGGTCCGTTCTGGAAGGAGCTGCCCGAGGGCGCGTTGAAGCACGACCCCAACGCATACCTGCACGCCGAGGTGCCCGTGCAGGCGCCCGCCGCGCTGTCGACCGCACGGCTGGCACGACCCGTCGCGTAATCGAGCGTGATCGGCGCGCCGGCAGCGGCCGGCGTCGCCCGACGGCGGTCCGCGTTCGCGCCGTGATCAGCGGCGACGGCTGAGGGTCTGCACGAGGCGGAGGGTCAGGAACGCGCCCCAGATCCAGATCCACGCGCTGACGATCGGCGCCCAGATGATGAAGTCGACGAGGCGCTGCACGATGGGGAGCGCCTGCGCCGCCGGCTGCGTGGCACTCGAGATCCCCCAGACGAGCCACGCGGCGGGCAACCAGCGCCACAGCATCCAGCCGCGCATCAGCGGCCGCCGCTGCACGCGGCGCCAGCTCCAGAGATCGACGATCGCCGAGAGCGCGAGGATCGCCCCCCGAAGCACGCCGGCGCGCGGATCCAGCCAGCGGTGCGCCACCAGGGCGTAGGCGATCCCGAGCAGCAGCGCGCCAGCGAGCACGCCGCGTGGCCAGACCCGGTCGACCACGTCGAGAGCGGGATCCGGCGCAGCAGCCGCCGCGCCACTCGCCGCCTCGCGCGCGGCGGCGTCATCTCCCACCCACGCCGGCCCGACGATCGCGAGCGTGATCACCGCCACGGAAAGCGCGCTCAGGATACCGAGCACGAGTCCCGGCCGGTCGGCGAGTCCCCCGCGTGCATAGACGATGAGCACGGTGCAGAACCAGACGCCGAGCACGAGCAGCGCGCGAAAGAGCACGCGCGCGCGGCGCCGCGCCGTGCTGGCGCGCTCGGGATCCACCGGCGGTGACGTCACGGCGGTGGGCTCACTCGTTCGGCGCCAGGCTGGCGAGCCACCCATCGACCCGGGCGGGACCCCGGCCGGCTTCGGCGGCCCGCTCGCTGCGCGTGACCGCGGCCTGCACGACTCGGCCGCCGAGATAGCGGATCGGCTCGGGAGGGAAGCGGCCGACATCGAGGTCGACGATGCCAGCGGTGCTCCACTCGTCACGATGGTCGAGCGCGAGACTGGCGAGGATGCGGCCGCCGAGGTGGCTCGGGCCGACCCCGTGCCCGCTCCAGCCGACGCCGTGCAGCAGGTGCGGCCGGCCGCCGAGGTGGCCGATCGCCGGCAGCGCACTTGGCGTGCGATCGACCGCACCCGACCACGCGTGCGTGAGCCGCACATCGGCGAGCGCCGGGTAGGTGCGCCGGAAGTCGGCGGCGGTCTCCGCGGCGCGCCGTGCGTCGTACTCGAACGACGCCCCGAGTCGCGCGCCATACGCCACGGTGCCGCCGCCCTTGCCGAAGACGATGCGACCGTCGCGCGTCGTGCGATAATAGTGGACGCGCAGCTGGGCGTCCGTGATCGCCACGCCGTCGGTCCATCCGACGCCGGCGAGGCGCTCGGGGATCGGCGCCGTCGCGACGATGTCGCTCGAGACGACCACCATCGTCCGCGCCAGTTCCCGCACGCTCGCCGCCCATGCGCCGGTCGCGAGCACGACGGTGTCGGCGCGGACGACGCCGTGCGCCACGCCCGTGGCGAGCGTCGTGGACGTGCGGATCTCGCTCGGCCGATCGCGTGTGAACGATCGCACGCACGTCTGCTCGTGGATGCGCACCCCGCGAGCGATCGCGACGCGGCGCAAGCCGCGCACGAGTGCCGCCGGCTGGACGGTGCCATTGCTCGCCTCGATCACGCCGGCCCGGTGGATCGCCGATCCCGAACGCGCCGCGACGGCGGCGGGCTCGAGCCGGGTGAACGGGGACGCCCCAAGCCGCGCGCACGTCTCCAGGACGCCGTCCCACGCACCGACCTGCGTCGCATTCGTCGCCGTCCACATCCATCCGCGCCGGACGACGTCGGCGTCGATGTCGTGCGCGCGACAGAAGGCCTCGATCGCATCGATCGAGGCCTCCGACGCGACGGCCAGCCGGACAGCCTCCTCGCTGCCGCAGCGCTCGACGAGCGTCATGATCTTGGGCCACCAGCTGAGGACGAACCCGCCGTTCCGACCCGACGCCCCGCTCCCGCAGATCCCCTGCTCCAGCAGCACGACATCGGCGCCCGGCTCGAGTGCCATGATGTGGAGCGCGGTCCAGAGGCCGACGTAGCCACCGCCGATGATCGCGACGCGCGCGCGCGTCTCGCCGACGAGCGGCGGCGCGTCATCCGACTCGGTCCGGTCCGCCATCCAGAGCACGCGCGACCTCACGTCCCGACCCGCGACCATCGACGTTGACAGCTTCTCGAGCTCGGCATATTGTTCATGCATGAACGAAGGGGCGACATGCCCGACGACGGTGATGTGGTCGCTGCTGCACGCGGCGCGCGCCGTCGAGCAGCGGATGGAGACGGCGCTCGAGACGGTGCAGCTGTCGTCGCCCAAGTTCGTCGTTCTCAGCATCCTCGTCGAGGCCGGCGAGCCACTGACGCTGAGCGACCTCGCGTCCCGCGCCAGCTGCGTGCGGTCCAACATGACGCAGATGATCGACCGCCTCGAAGCCGATGGGCTGGTGCGCCGCGTCTACGATCCGCTCGATCGGCGCAGTGTGCGCGCCGAATTGACGACGCTCGGCCGGCAGCGACAGGCCGCCGGCGCGGAACAGATGCACCAGGTGCGCGATCAGTTCGCCTCTCGACTCCCCGACGTCGACCTCTCGACCTTTTCCCGGGCGCTCGCCGCCCTCGAGTAGTCCGGTCCGCGGAGTCGGGCTAGATGCCGACCCGGTGCGCTGCGCCCAGCATGAGCGTCCGCACCATCAATGGGATGCCGACGCGAGCCCGTCGCCGTTGTCCGTCGCCGCGGTGGGCAGCGCCCTCCATGCCGCCTCGGCGAGCGGCGGCAGCGAATCCTGGTGGCGCAGGAATTTCGCGATCGCCCATCGCTGTGACTCGCTCAGCGTCCGTGCGTAGGACGGCATGCCGGTCAGCCGTATGCCGTGGGTGATCTTCCAGTAGGTCTCCTCGACCGGGTCGTCGCTGACGCCATGCTTGGCGAACTGCGGCGCGTGCTGGTAGAGGCCGATGGCGATCGACGACGGCTTCCCGTCCGACGTACCGTGGCACGCGGCGCAGTTGCTGCCGTAGAGGCGCACGCCGGCGACGAGAATCGAGTCGGTCGTCGGCAGCGAATCGTGCAGGGACCGCACCGCGCCCGAAATCGTCGCATCGAGCGAGGTGTGCGCCGCCCAGCGCTCGAACTGGCCCGGGCGCGCATCGGCGTTTGCCGGCAGCGCGCCACTGACGAGCAGTCCGTATCCGAAGACGGCGAGCACGACGAGCGTCGCGAGTACCGTTCCGATGATCACCGTTCCCGTCCGCGCGGGCGTCGCCATTCGGTCCTTGCTCCAGGAGAAGAGGTCGATCCGACGCCGGGCGGGCGGGCGACGGGAGTGCAGCCGCGCGCCGGCGGAGACGGCCGGCGCGCACCACGGTAGCGATACAGGTCAGCGCGTCAGCGTGTTGGGGCGGCGCGGACCCGGCGGATGCGCGCGGCGAGCGATTCGGCGAGGCCGATCGCGCCGAGTCCGAGGAGGAGATGGGCGACGCGAATGAGGCCGTAGCCGCCGCCCGGCGGGAGATTCAGCTGCAGGCCGCCCAGGATCGGCACCGCGAGTCCCCAGAGGATCGCCATGCCGACCGCGCCGCCGGAGACGCCCGCACGCCCGGCGAGGACGGCCAGCGCCCAGAGCGCCACGACGAGCACGACGCCGCACGCCATGTGGATCGGGACGAGCACGCCACCGCGACCGCTCCAGAGCACGAAGCCGAGGACGAGCGCCCCGAGGCCGGCGACGCGCGCGATCATGAGAGTTGCCCGGGACCCGGTCATGCGGAAGATCTAGCCGACGCCGTCGCGCTGCGCCACCCGACCGACGCGTCGATCGTCGACGTCAGTCGATCGTGTTCGCCGTCGCTGTTCGTCGCGTGCGCCAGTCGTTACACGCCGTGATCGCCCGTCCCATTGCCATGGTGCGCGGCGATCGACACGGCGTCGGTCGCGGCCGCGACCCCCAAGGGGGGCGGCGCGATCCGTCGCGGCAGGACGAGCGTGAAGCGCGATCCGACCCCGACCTCGCTCGTCGCCACGAGATCGCCGCCCATCGACCGCGCCAGTTCGCGGCTGATCGCCAGACCGAGTCCGGTCCCCTGCCCCACGGTCGTGCGATCGCTCCCCAGCTGGACGAACGGCTCGAAGACCGCCGCCAGCCGATCGGACGGGATCCCGACGCCGGTGTCGATCACGGAGACGCGGATCGCGTCGCCATCGCTCTCGCAGATCACGTCGATGCGCCCATCGCGCGGCGTGAACTTCACCGCATTGGTGAGGAGATTGAGGACGATCTGCTGCACCTTGTCCCGATCGCCGAATGCGGTGCGCGATTCGCCGACCGCCGGGTGCATCGTCAGCGCGAGCTGTCTGGCGCGCACCTGGGGGAGGACGAGCGTGCGGACGTCATCGAGCGCGCGCGGCAGGTCGAAGAGCGACAGCTGGAGCGGCACGCGCCCCGCCTGCACCTTGGCGAAGTTGAGCACGGCGTTGATCAGGCCGAGCAGGAGCTCCTGCGCGCGCTTGATGCGCCCGAGTGCCTCGAGCTGGCGCGGCGCGACCGGCCCGTAGATCCCGTCGGCGATCAGCTCCGTGAATCCGCCGATGGCGTTGAGCGGCGTCCGCAGCTCATGGCTCATCGTCGCCAGGAACTCGCTCTTCGCGCGGTTGGCTGCCTCGGCTTCGCCGCGGGCCCGCTCGGCGTCGGCCCGCGCCGCCTCCAGCGCGCGCGCGTCGGCCTTCCGGTCGGCGATGTCGCGCAGCGCGAGGACGGCGCCAACCGCCGGGGTCGGGCCCGCGCCGTCACGCCGCTCGGCACGGATCCGCGCGATCCGCACGTCGACCGGCACGCGCCGACCATCGCGGGCGCGCAAGAGCATGTCGGCCTGCGACGCCGATGTGCGGCCGGCGATCACCTCGGCGACCCGGGCGCCGAGCGCCGGTCCGCCGCTCGCCTCGGGGACGACATCGGCGACATCGGCGAGCGGACGGCCGATGGCAGCGGCGGCGGCCCATCCGGTCAACTCTTCCGCCGCGCGATTGATGTAGGTCACGATCCCTGCGGCGTCGGTCGTGACGACCGCATCCGTGATGCTCCGGAGCGCCGTCGATGCCCAGGCCTGCGCCGCACGCAGCGCGCCCTCCGCGCGCCCGACGCGCACCGCGGCGCGCACGGTCGCCTCGAGCCGCGCGGGGCTGAGCGTCGGCGAGGGGAGATAGTCCGCCGCCCCCGCCCGCATGAGCGCGACGGCGGTCTCCGGATCGGTCCCCGAGGTGAGCATCACGACGGGGACGTGGAGTCCGCGGCGGCGCATCTCGCGCAGCAGATCGAGCCCGCTCTGCCCGGGGAGCCGATAGACGAGCAGGACGCAGTCGAACGACTGCCGCGCCAGCGCGTCGAGCGCGTCGTCGACGCCCCCCACCACCTCGACCGCCGCCGCCAGCGACGTCGCGGCGACCGATTGGCGCACCGACTCGCGGTCGATGGCGTCGTCGTCGATGAGGAGGATGCGCATCGGCACCGGGTCGGACGCGGCCTCCGGCCGCCCCATCCAGATCGCGCTCATGGCAGGTCGCTCATGGCAGTTCGATGACCGTCTCACGCATCGTCAGATCCGGTATTCAAGAAGCAAGCCTCCGCGAATGGCTCACGCCGGCTGTCGGCAGCATGGCACTCGGGCCAGTCAGATCTCGGCCTTGGGGAGTTCGAGCGGCCGCTCGCGATGCAGGATCAGCCATTCCGCGTGCTCGGCAAGCGCCTCGCTGCCAAGATCGACGAGGAGGCGCGCGGTGCCCGCGGCGTCGCCAGCGGCCCGGCGATGCCGGAGCGCGGCGCGCGCCCGCGCGAACAACCTCGCCATCCGCTGGTATTGCTTGCGGTGCGCGGCGAACGCGCGCTGATCCGCGTACTCGTGCAGGAAGGCGCCGAGGAGCGTCGGCACCCCCAGCGCGACGACGAGCCAGGCGTGTGGCGAGAAGACGAGCCCCAGTTGGTGCCAGTCCGGGTGCAGCGCGTCGACGATCGTCGGGACGCTGGCGAGGACGCCGACGATGGCGAGGCCGCCCGCGAATCCGGTCCAGAGGCTGGTGAGCTCGAAGCCGTGCCGGGTCGCCCCGGCGACCGGGCGTTCGGCCGTCGTCGCGTCCGGCGCACGGGCGTCGCCCTCGTCGTCGTCCCGTTCCTCTTCCTCGCGTGCGTCGCGGACGCGATCGGCGACGTGCGCAGCGAGCACGATCATCGAACAGAGCATCATGACGAGCGCGGCGATCGCCCCGGGCAGCGCGTGGACGCCGGCGTGGTCGATCCCCGTCGGGACCGGGCCGCCGACCCAGCGCAGGATCCCGATCGCCTTGCCGATGACGACCGCGACCGCCGACGCCAGCGCCGCGGCAATGCACCCGATCCCGCCGTAGCGGAAGCGGGCGAGCGCGCGGCGATCGCGGAGGGCGCGCGCCGTGTAGAACGCCTGCTGGCCGTCGACCCACGCATCGACCCCCGCCTCGTCGGCCGAGTCGACCGGGGGCGTGACGAGCCCCCACGCGCGGACCGCGTCGCGAATCCAGCGCAGTTCGTCGGCGTGCTTGCTCAGGTACCGATCGGCGACGATCTCGGCGGTGCCGCCGCATCGCCACGCCAGCTGCACACGCAGCCCCTCCGCGATCGCGCGATAGTCCTGAAAGCGCGTCTGAATCGCCCGCCCCTTGATCCGTCGATATTGCAGGTCGGCCGCGGCAACGAGCGCGATGTACATCGCCAGTGCCACCAGCGATCCCGTCGTCTCGCCGATCGCGAGCTCGGCGAACGTTTCGAAGCAGAGCGCGGCGAGGAAGACGATCGCGAAGACGGTGCGCAGCGCCGCGTAGGTCCGGCGCTGGTCGGCCTGCGCCAGGATCCCGGCGGCCTCGCCCGCGGCGGCGAGCGTCGCCAGTCGCGGGTCGAGTGGCGGATCGGCCGGCGGCGGCACGGCCGGCATCGCCGCGAGGTCGACATTGTATTGCTCGATGCGTGCCATCACCGCCTCGAGCGTCGGAAAACTGCGCGCCCGTCGCGGCGCACCGGCGGCGCCGCCAGGGAGGAGGCGCCGGATCTCCCCGACGTCGCCGCCGTCGCGCGTCGAATCGTCCGCGCGCGGGGCGACGATCTGCAGTACCGGCCCGCGTTGCGGCGCGTCGAGCGGTCGCTCGGGGATCGCAAACGGGTCCGGGGCGTCCGTGAGCCACCTGGCGATCGGCGCCGCGGCGTCCAGCCGGCCGGCGAGACGGAAGTCGACGATCTGTCCGGTGCCGCCGGGGGCCGGCGCCGGGTCGCCATTCCAGAGGGCGAGCAGCAGCTGGACATGCCTGGCGATGAAGGCACCCGCGAGGAGATATCCGCGCTGCCTGGCCGTCGCGGCGTCCGGCGGGACGGCGTCGAGTCCGGGGCGCGCTTCGGGCACCACGATCACGCGGCGCACGCGCGGATCGGCGAGCAGTCGGTCGAACTCGCGCCGCGAGTCGGCATCGCGGAACGTCGTCTCGTAGCGTGACCGCTCGACCGGCAGTACCACCACCAGCGTGCCGCCCGCCTGCAGCACACTCTCCGCGACGAGCCGATCCGCACCGTCGGCGAGGGAGGTCAGGAGCACGAGCGGCGTCGTCGGCCACGCGCGACGGAACTCCTCGAGGACCGTGCGGACTTGACGCGTCAGGCGATCGCGGTCCTCGTCCCTGAGCGCGACGTGACCGGTGACGCCAAGGACCAGCGGGATCGCGAGCGGCGAGCCAACCGACAGCGCCATCCGACCAAGGTATCGCGCTCGGGCCGCTTGATCAGCCGCCCCGCTGAGATGTGACGCGACGGGCGCCGTCGCCCCGCGGTGTCGGAAACAGACGACGGCGACAGCGACCACGGCGGGCGCCGCGGGCGCCGCGGGCGTCGCGGGCGCGGGATCGGGGGTCCGGTCCGGGCGATAGCTTACCGCATGGTCGATGGGGTGGGTGGGCGTGGCCGCGGCGAGGTCGTCGGCGAATTGCGGTATCTCTCGATCCGACTCACGGAATACGTGGCGGCCCTGCCCGCGCGCTCGCTGCCTCCCCGCGGTCGTGTCCCATGGTCGCCCGACGAGCTGTCGACACTGCGAGGGCTGACCCATCACCTCGGCGTCGGCCAGCGCGACGCCGATCGGGCGGTCGTCGCCCTCGACACGATCGGCGCGCTCTTCGGCCGCGATGCCGCCTCGCCGGTCGTCGACTCGGTCGCGCACCGCGAGCAGGCGTGGCTCGCCGAGTATGCCGCCGAGCGCGGGATCGCCGCGGATACACTGCTCCGACTCCAGCATGTCGGCGACGGCAGCCCGGTCGCGGCGCCCGTGGTCGTCGCCCGACCGGAGCCCGCGTGGTGGACGCGGGTCTGGTCGCGCCTCACTGGCCGGACCGCGTAGCGCCCTCGCCGCCTCGGCGACCCGTTCTCCCCCGCATGCACCGTCTGCCGCTCCCCTCCCGGGTCGCCCTCGTCGCGGTCGTGTTCCTCCCGCTCGTCGCCGCGTCGTGCGGCGGTGACCACTCGGCGGGCGCCGGCGGCGCCCGACCGGTCGATTCCGCGCGCAGCGGCGCGGCGGCGATCGCGCCGGCGGGGACGCCGACCTATCGGATCGAGATCGTCCACGAGTATCCGCACAGCGCCGATGCGTTTACGGAAGGGCTCGAGTGGTCCGGCGGCTCGCTGTACGAGGGGACGGGGATCGTCGGCCGATCGGGCGTCCGCCGCACCGACCTGCAGACCGGCGCGACGCTCGCCTACGCCGTGCTGCCGGCGCCGCACTTCGGCGAGGGGGTCACGATCTTCCACCGCACCCTCTACGAGCTGACGTGGAAGGATGGCGTCGGATTTCGCTACGATGCGGGCTCCCTCGCGCCCAAGGGGACGTTCGCGTACACCGGCGAGGGGTGGGGGCTCACGCATGATGATCGGTCGCTGATCATGAGCGACGGGACGAGCGTCCTGCGATTCATCGACCCGGCGACCTTCAAGGTCGAGCGGACGCTCGCGGTGACCGCCGACGGGATGGCCGTGCCGCGGCTCAACGAACTCGAGCGAATTCACGGAGAGATCTGGGCCAACCTCTGGGAGTCGGCGCAGGTGGCGCGGATCGACCCCGCGACGGGACGCGTCATCGCGTGGGTCGACCTCTCGCCACTGATCCCGACGGTCTCCGTCGGCGACACGCTCGATGTCGCCAACGGGATCGCCTACGACTCGGCCGCCGACCGGATCTTCGTCACCGGGAAGCTCTGGCCGACGATCTACGAGATCCGGCTCGGCGCGCGGGAATAGCGGTCACCGCGCGCCGTGCGCGGGCTAGTTCGACGCCGCCTTCGCCAGGTCCCTGACGGCGCCGGCGAGCAGCGCCACGCGCCGGCCGTCGCTCGCGCCCTGGGCGTCGGCATCGAGCGCCGTGGCGAGCTGCATCAGCGCCGTCGCGCGCGCCGCGCCGTGCATCTTCTCGGCGCCGTCGAGCTGCGCGCCGATCGCGCCGAGGCGGGCCGCCGGGAGCCCGCTGTCCCGCGTCAGCTGATCGACGTAGGCGCGCGCCACGTAGAAGCTCGCGGGCCAGACGAACTTCGGCTGCCCCTGGACGTTGAGCCAGTCGAAGTGCACCAGCTTCGCCGCCTCGATCTCGTTCGTCGACAGGAATCCGCTCGGCTGCAGCGCGAAGATGTCGAGACCGCGCTTGATCTCCGAACCGATGATGTATCCGTTGTACCAGTAGACGGACCAGTAGCCGGCGAGGACGAGCTTCGTGGAGTCCATCGGGCCACGATCGAAGTAGGCGATCTCCTTCGGGTTGGCGCCATCGGTGAAGTCGAAGACCGAGACGCCACCCTGGTACCAGCCCTGCACCATGATGTCGCGCCCCGGCACCGGGATCAGCGACCCGTTGTGCGCGACGCAGTTCTCCTCGGGCGTCTGCGGGGCACTCAGCTTGTAGTAGCTCTCGAGGGTCATCGTGCTGCCGCGCAGCGAGTAGATCGCGTCGGCGCCCCACTTCGGGTTGTCCGTCTTGCGGCAGCGCGGCTGTGAGCCCCCGCCCCACTCATCGGAGAAGATGATCTTCGAGCCGTCGTTGTTGAACGTCACCGAGTGCCACGCGGCCATGTTGGTGTCGGCCACCGATCCGATGCGCGTCGGGTGCGCCGGGTCGCGAATGTCGAGCAGGATGCCGTAGCCGCCGCACGCCCCGCCGGCGAGGCCGATCGCCGGGTACGCGGTGATGTCATGGCACTGCGTCGGGCCGGTGCGCGGCGGCATCTTGAAGTGCATCTTGGCGAGCAGCGCCGCGAACGCGATCGAGTCCTCCTTCGACTCGCCGTGCCGATTGGCCGCTGGGAGATCCTGGAAGACCCGCGGCGAGCTGACGATCGCCGCCAGCTCCGGGTGCGCGACCGGCACCTTGATCACCTCGAGCCGGAAGAGCGCGGTGTTCGGATCCTCGGTCACCGTGCCGCCGGTGCAGCCCGGCAGCTCGGCCGCCGACCGCACCGTCGACGAGCCGGAGACGTAGATGTAGACGTTCGTCGAATCGTTGGGATCGGAGACCAGGGTATTCGTATGGGACCCGCGGCAGGTCTGCACGATCGTCACCGGCTTCGGATGCGCGAGGTCGGTGATGTCGAAGATGCGGATCCCGCGCGCCCGATCATGGCTCACGGTATCCGTCACGCCCTCGAGGCCACAGTCCGTGCGGCCGCTCGTCGCCTCGGCGGAGACGAACATCAGGTGCCCGTAGACGGAGACGTCGCTCTGGGAGCCCGGACAGACGTAGGCGGCGACCAGCGACGGCTTCGACGGCCTGCTCACGTCCCAGATCTGATAGCCGCTGTAGTTCCCCTGGATGACGTAGTGCCCGAGGAACGCGAGGTCGGAGTTGACGAGTCGCGCGTTGCCCGGGTCGCTGGCATCCATGAACGGCGCCGACGGCGGCGTCGTCGAGACGAGCTTCAGGTTCCAGATCGCCTCCGACGCAGTGAACCAGCCGCCAGTGAGCCCGACCCGCGGGTCGGGCGTCGGTGCGGTCATCGACATGTCGGGGGCGGGCGCCATCGTCCCGCCGGACGACGAGTGCGACGAGGCGCAGCCGGCGACGGCGAGGGCCGAGAGCAGGATGGGGAGCGCTCGGCTGAGCGAGCGGGATGGGGCGCGGCGCGCGGACGAGTCGTGTGGCATCGGCAGGTCGGGCTGGGGGAAGGGCGGGACGGCGGGCGGAGCAGCGGTCAGTGCGTCGAGTCGGCGGGCATGGTGCGGAGCAGCGTCATCATCCGGTCGATTTCGGCGGTCTGATCCGCGTTGACGTCGGACGCAAACTTGAAAATCACCTCGTCCTGGGCCGCGCCCTCGGACTCCATCAGGTCATGCACCATGTCGAGGGCGCCACCATGGTGCCGCACCATGTCCATGAGAAAGAGGCGGTCGAAGGCCGGCCCCCGGGCACGATCGAGCTCCGCCAGCTGGTCGGCCGTCAGCATCCCCGGCATC
>Ga0209611_10002901_pt1 | contig 30043 bp, 14 predicted proteins | sample S1TSphgellanicum_3_FD_187693 | JGI IMG/M metagenome (GOLD analysis project Ga0209611, IMG submission 187693) | Host-associated microbial communities from peat moss isolated from Minnesota, USA - S1T2_Fc - Sphagnum magellanicum MG (SPAdes) (version 2) | ecosystem: Host-associated > Plants > Peat...
AGTGGATGATTATCTAAACACCCATCATTGGGAGCTTGTGAAGTCAAGCAGGAGTGATGGAGCTTGACATGGCAAAGTTGAAGATCTGCCACTTTGAAAGGTTGTGTTATGAGTTATGACCCTACCCATCATTGTGTTACCCTGAAATTGTTGTAGGCGTGAAAACAACCAAGTCTACAGGATTTTTTTAACCAAGATGAGAACAAAGGCAAGCTTAGTTTTGAATTCAGATTGTGAAACAAGAGAAACAAGAACATGACATGTGCAAAACACAAATCCAAGAAGATTTTATTACAAGGAAGAAAAAAAACAAAATAAGGTTATAAAAAAAGAATGTACTCAAAATTAATGTTGAATAAATTGAAGGTAATGAGAAATTTATTTTTATTTATACCCATTTGGCACCTAGCTTAAAAAAGTTTCACTATGAGAAATTGTGTTCGTCTAAATAACATTACCTTCCAATAAAAACTCAAAAAACAACTCATATACAACCACTATGTAATTATCCCTTGGGTGTTACAAATAGTGTGCAATTATCCTCTAGATATATGATGTATTAATAAATAAATAACCACATTAAAAAATCAGTTAGTTGTATTATAATTGCAAGTGAGTTGAAAATGGATCTTTTATATTATAATTTATACACATTGTACATACATATGTAGTCAACCATGTTAAACTTTTTCAAGAGTTGCATTGTAATTACATGTGGTAACTATTTTAAAACTGTTGTAAATGTGCCACTAAAACAACAACCATGTTACAATTAATGTGCAATGTACATACATGCGATCATGCCATGTGTTCACATTTCCATCATCCATTATGGGATATATTTGTAACTAATTTTTTATTATGATTCCCATTGATACAATTAATATGGCCCTTAATGTGCCATTATTAAAATACTATTGTTCAACTATGTTATGTCTATAATACATGTGGAGTTTTTTGTTCATAGATTTTGCCTTATTTATGCAATCATAGATATGTGGTTTGCATTCAACAAGCAATATAATTCTAGCACTTGCTTATACATCTCCAAAAAAATTTGTTGTTATTTGTGTAAAACATTCCTATTGCTAGGTGAGAGTTGATTAACTATGCTTCTTGAGTGCAAGTCAACATCATGACTGAACCTTCCTCTTGCTTCCACAAATGCAATAGAAAAACAAGATTGATGCCCAACTTCTTATTAAGATAATTATGCATTCACCTACACTGTTGTCTGGAGTTGATGAAATCAGTGAGGTCATAATGGCAGTGGCTAATGACACTCTTAGGGACACACAAAAGATTATAATTATAGTGAGTCATGCCATAACCCAAAGGAAGTTCCTTCCATTTTTTTCAAATGATGTGCAAAACAATGCAAGGTTCACCTTATTGAAAAAAACTTGGCCCTTGCAGTGCTTTGCACTATGAGTGACAACCAATTAATATAAGGTCAGAATATTAATATATTCTAAGGTTACTTAAATAAATTATCTAAGAAATAATTAGTTACTAAACATTGTTAATTTAAGATCGTGTAAATTGGCCATGAAATCATTTCCACTTCCATTAATTTTAGAATATGAAATTGAATTTCACCTATTGAAACATTAATATTTTAAGCACCCATGATGTTTATTTTGGCACCCCTTATTGTGTAAAATCAATTTTTTGGGGCCTTTCCAATATCCCCAATTGTCCTTCTTACCATGTTTCCAAATGACCCTTAGTTCAAAAAAATATAAAATATTTTTGACACTAATGCTTGTGATGTTTCATGTGCACTTTTGTCCTTGGTGTCCTTCAACATCATATCTAGCTCCTTTTAAGATTCCAACCTTCAACATCTTGGTGTCTTTTATTGTTAAAAAAGAAATATTTCATGTCTAACCTAATGCACATAATGTTTCCATTGTGCTTTTTCAACACCTTGTTATTGCTTTTGTCATTTTGTCATTCCTTGTTGGCATTTTCATCTTTTTGTTGCTTCCTATTTTTTGTTATCATTGGTGTTGTTTAAGTATGTTTTTGTTATTGACCAAATGAAGGTCATCTTCGAACAAAAATGTCATTTCAATTTGAATTTTTACTAAAGATATTTATATTTGACAACATTTGTTATGTCAATGTCCCATCTTGTGATGTCCTTTTAGGATCTTGACCTAGTGATAATCATAATAATTTAAAAACTCAAGAAATTTTGAAAATGTTGGATAGATAAGGTCTTCAGTAATTATAAAAGAGACCAAAGTTTAAGCAAGAAATATGTTTTATTGATTCAAAAAGAAAAAATAAGTTAGAAAGGAAAAACATGCTTACCCATTCCAAAGAGAAGGTGGTTAAAAGGGATTAATTAAAATGTTCACCTTGAAGTCATACGTGGAGGTGATATTAAAAGATTGTTAAATGACATTTCCCACAAGATACTAAAAAAATTAATGTTTATAATGAGTTTATTAAATTTAATTAATTTCATAAACATAATATTGATAAAAATAATGTAAACTTATCAAGTTTGATAAAATGTTTCAATGAATATTTCATTTTCAATGTTGACTTGAATATTTTTAAATTTTTATTAAAACGTGTCTACTAAAATATTACAAAAAAATTCAAGTTATAGTTTTTTATGTTTTTATATTTAATTTAATTAATAAATTATGATGGATATAGAGTGTGGTTTAATGGTTTAAAATACACCAAGATATGTTGTTCTTCTCATACGAAACAAAATGTTGAAGTTTAAGACATTTCAAACAATTTGCAATCATAATGTGTAGGTCAAGAACTCTAATTAATACTCATCTTTCAAAAAATAAATAATGCATTATTTAATAGGTCATTAAACCTAATAGTGTAATTGTTGAATGAAAAGGTGAAACACAAATGCATTTGAATGTGAATTATGCATTTTTGAATAACAACATGGACAAAGAAATCTTAAAGTTTTCAAAACCTTTATGTGATGCATAAGGTTGAAAAACATTTGATTTATAACTAACATGTAATTGATTTAACCAAAATATTAAGTATTTGAATAATATAAAATTTGAAATCAAGAGTCAAACTTTGAACATTTTTTAATTAGATAAAAATAAGAATTTTTTATAAATTAAAAAATTAAAATTGTTGTGATCAACTTGTCTGATTTTAAAAGTTGTCCATTTCAATTTGCATCCAATTTGCAAACATTGGTGTATTGTTCAGAAACTAAATCATTAAATTTTTTTTCCCAATGTTTTCAAATGATGTGCAAAACAACATTAAATTCACCTTATATACCAATGTGGGTGTTGGTTCACCTAAGGCCATTGCTTGGTTTGGGCTTCTCTTTTAGTAGTCTCTGGTTGTAGAACCTAGCTCTAAGAACCCCTAAGCTGGACATGGCCCCCAACCCAAAACCAACCAACATTTCAAGTGTGGTACGTTTTAGGGTTCAACCTTTTTAGCACCCTAGTTTGTCTTGTGTTATTTGGGTCAAAAATTTGAAGAGGAAGGTCAAAAAATTGAGGTGATAGGTCAAAAAAACCCTAAAATGCAAGAGTTAGAAGATCAAGAAGTAGGTCACATAAGGTAGGTCAAAAAGGAAAAGTCTCTAAATGGTGGGATAGGGAGCTCAATGTGGACAAGTAGGTCATGCCACAACACCTTGGATACACTTTTAAGCAAATGAAACATTGTAATAGAAGAAGATGCATCAAAGTGTTTTTTAGATATGTGCAATGCATAGAAAGAATGGATAATGCGAAAATAATTGTGCAACACAATGCGTCTCATTAGACGCGAATTTTGAGTCCTTCATAGCTCACATCAACATGATGGATTATGCAAGTTGCTTTGTTGTTCTAGGTTTTGTAGGAGAAATTTGTGAAAAAAAGGTTCAATATTACATTTGTTGGATGCAAAAGTAGGTCTACAATAAGGAGGAATGAATGGAAGGAAAAGAATGAATGAGAACGAGAGAAAGAGGGGTGGAGGTTGCAAAAAATAAGTTATTGAGGTGTGGCAGTGATTGCAATGGGTTCTTTACCATTAGGCTTGGGGGCCTGTTTTGGGACTACATGTTGACCAAATGGGACAAAGCATATCACTACAACTTCATCATCCTCTTTATCAAGCCAAAGTTAGAAGAAGTGCTCATTTGGTTAAGGGTTTTCTTTCTATTTTCTTGAAAAATCACATATGTTTGGTCTCCCAAATTGTTCTTGAAAAAAATATACAAGGAAAGAATATGTGCTTATCAAATATGAAGGTCACTTATTGTTGTCATGGGCTTTGTCTTATTCTTGGCAATTCTATGCCATGCACAATCCTTAATGGATTTATGATCTAACTTTTGTTTCCAATGCAAATTTCAAAAGTAATTTTGTTGATTGGTTTGTTTTGCTAGTGAATGGAAACTAAGAAATATTTTTTTAATTGCCTGAACAAATTCTATGGCAATCAAAAAAGTAATATAGTTTTTGTGTTAAATAGTGACATGACAAACCAATTTCATTCAAGTTTTGGGATCCATTTGAATTTTACTTATCTTGTGAGTAGACATTACTAGTAAATATATATGTCTTGCACAAAATAACTCAATTGGTTTGACATCTATCAAACATGCAATTTTGGCACTATTAATCATTGTACATTTGTTGCACAACCTATCACAGTCAATGCAAACATTCTTGATGGAGGGATAACAAGGGCATGATGACATACACCATCCAAGCTAGAAGGAGGTTTATGTAATTGGGTACATTCATGATTGGGGTACACAAAAAGAATGTTTCGCCCCAAAATCACTCTCAAGACATTACTTTGAATGATCATTACATTTACAAAATAATTTATTTAGTAAATTTTCTTTTTTCGTTAGATATTCACATACTTTTTGATTAAAATGGTGGTGATTTTTGTGACTTGGATGATTAAAATATGTTTTTAAATGTCTTGAAAGATGGTTCAGGAATTGTGTCTCACTACATAGTTTTATAAATAAAAATTCAATAGGACTAACAATATTTGTTCAAATAGCTCCATATTTTGACCACAAATATAATAAAGTATGTTTTATATGATAATGCAAATTTTTAGTATGATAAATTACTAAATTTTGTGGAATTGATGTTAAAATTTTGGATTTTTTCATAAATAGATGCATTGATAAGTACAAACACATTAATTTTGTTAATTACAAATTTACATTCCAAAGGTTTAGAAAGAAGTATAAAAGACATTAGTGCAAAAAAAAGACATTGTTTGATGTTTTTAATAACGTGTTGGCACTCCAAATGAAAGTATGTCATTTTGGAATGTCAAAGTAATCTTGCATTCCTTTTCAGTTTATACTTGAATAGGACATTCAAAATTTGTTCAATTGATTTCAATCAATCTTTTAAACATTTATTGGTTGAAAGCTCAAACATACATATCCCCCTTTCATTGTTTAGCAGTTTAAAACATTCATTTTGCTAAGTCCTTACTTTAGGACTCAAAACACAAGACAAATGGGTGTCATGGTTTCTGTTGTGGTATCCCAACCATGAATGCATCCAATTCATGTGTAATTTCTTGAGTTATGTTTCTTTAGTGCTAGCCAACATCGATGTGATTAAGTCTTCCCATTGCTTTTGGAAACTCAAGATGTAGATTTTGTAGAATCATTTGTCCAAAAATTTGGGATTCATTATTATTTTTTTTTTTACACCTTTTGTCAAGAGTTGATGAAATCAATGGTTAGTCATGGCACCTCGTTCATTGTTATTCTTAGTGAAAGTCACCATTTGATCCTTTGTGAACAACTTTCATAAGATGATGGTTGCACTTATTATCATGTTACCTTCAAATTATTTTTGTGGAGATGGGTGAACCCATCTTTGGGTGGTATCATTAGGAACCACCTCAAGGAATGGTTAAAGAACCAAAAATAGCCAAATCATTTTTTTGGGTGGGTGAAAGCATGGTAAAGTATACAAAAAAAGTTGATTAAAAAATATCAAGTTAAAAAGAGGCAATTTTTCATGAAAACACAAGAAAGTATATTCAAATTTTACTTAAATTTCATTTTGAAACTATTAGCCTTCAATTGGGTTTATTGTAAAGCAACTACAAAATTTAAATTTTTTTGGAATAATAAAAGTACGGAATAAGTATGTTTGAAATTGACTAGTCAATATGGTGTTCAAACCTACTTTTTCATTAAAAAATTTCATGAAATATACATGTATGAAGTTATAGCATAAATATCATTGTATAAAATCTATTTTCTTTTTGGTAGAATATAATTAACACATGAATCAAATCTTACATTGTAAAAAATAGGTTTTAAAAACTACTTGCATTTAGAAAAGTCTACTTGGAACTTACTTTTACAATGAAAAATTTAAAAATTAATGTGTAATAATGAAGAAGTATTTTATTATTTATCATTCAAATAAAAAGATTGAATGTATAACAATTTTGTGATGGGTTTTGGTCCTACTTTTTGTTCACTTGACAAGTAGACTAACAAGTACTTTTAGTTGTACACTTTATCGTGTTTTCATTTGGGCCTTTTTCATTAAATGTTTTCACAACTATAAATTATTATTTTTTCATGTTTATCAATTACATGTTTTAATATATGGCTTGAAGTTTATTTGGGATTTTTAAAAATGGAAATTTTAAAATTTTATGTTCCTAATTAAAATAACCCCTTAAAAATTTGACAACTTCAACTTTAATCAATTAATTACTAGATAAAAACCTAAAAATAAAATGACTTCCAAATTACCTTAGGAAAAAAATTCATAAAAAAATTCAAAAATCATGTTCCAAATTTGTGTTCCCGACCAAAAAGTTCAAGGAAAAAAACAAATGTTACAATCCTAAATTTTTTTCTAAATGCAATGATTAAGAACATCAAAATAAAAAATATTATTGATATTATTGAAATTTCAAAATCTATGGAACCTAATAAATGTATTTTTTAAAAATGAAAATGTTCATTTAAGTGTTTCCTATGATTTTTCAAAATTCAATGGGTCCTAGAAAATTAAAGTGTGACGTTCCTAGTGGTACCATTCAAGGATGGGCTTGCCTAGATGTCTTTGTAATTTCATAAATACATAATTTCCTGTGATTATAAGTTAGCCTAGAAATTATGGTGTAAGCATTAGGATGGAGAAATGATGATTATGTGCACATGTATGTGTTTGATTTTACAATATATAGCAATTTACACAACAACAAATCAAGCTAAGATGAAGGCAACTAACATTTATGATGGTGTAGTAATGATATTTTTGAATGATCCCCTTATCATTTTGTTATGGGAGACTTGGAAAAAAATTTGAAGACAAAGATGTTTGGAAATCTTGGACAGATTATTACATATTTGAATAACCCATTCTAAGGAGCTAAGGAAGGTAATGGGGGTGTGGGGAAATCATGTAGCTCATTATTACTATTGATGATGAAGGTGATGCTTTGACACTTTGTGAGCAACACTCATAAAGTTATGATTGCACTATGAATTCTCATCTTTGGTCTTCAAAGTGTTGTGGAGTTTTCTTATGCAATCTCATAGATATATTGTTTTGTAGGAAACCGTCAAATATGAGAAGCAACAACCAGACCTATGGCCTTTAGTCAATGGTTGGAACATGTGATGTTTCTCATGACATACTAAGTTTTCCAACATTGTGACAAGATTGATCAAATGAAAAGTAATATTATAATCATCAATGCAATGTGTTATTATGTAAGAAGATTATGAGACCCATTCTGCATGGCATCATCAAAATGGGTTGGATGGTAGATATACTTGGTGTGATATCTTCAAAATGGTGAATGTATCATCCTTGAAAGGAAAATACTTTAAATACATATGAACTTGCATGATAGTATGTCTATGTGATAAGATGCTTTATGGCCAATTTGCAACATGTGTATACTAATATGTTCAGTTGTTAACTTATAACATTTGATCAAAAACTACATATATATTTTCAAACACATGCCTTTTAACATAACCATATCCCCCCATTTGATTTAGAAATGTACATGTGGCCCAAATGTGCTTATTAAATCGTGGAATTTGACAACCTAGTTACCATCACGGGAAAGATGTCGAATAAAGAAAGGAATGAAAAAAAAGATGAAAATACATGAAAATAAGACTTGTTTATTATTTGCCTACCATCATGTAGCAATTATCATCATGCAATAACTATTGTTTTGTAGTAGTTATTGTCATGTAATAGTTATTGTCCTACATGTATTGTCATCTGTAGTTTTGAAAGAAAACCCACAATTGCCTATGGACCTTTGATAATTGTTGCCCACTATCTGTAACACATGTAGACCCTTTGTGGCTACTACTTACTATCTACAACAATGTTACTTTCCCTGTAGACTTCAAATCTTATGTTTACCTCTTGGTTGCTACCTTTTAGTGTTAATTACCGTCCAATGGCAAGATGCATTTTTTACTTCAAAACTATAACAAAAAAATATTATTATAAGTTTATAGAAGAAAATAAGAACATGCATTAAGAAGAAACATTAAGTAGAGCACACATTAAAAAGAAACATTAAAATCCATATAGCCTTCAACCGTTCTCCATTACATAAAGACAAATACAACTTTTTCCATATTCTTCTCCTTCTTTCTCACACAAGAGTGTCACACACAAGCATCCTCTTAATGTTAATATTCTAATATTATAACTCTAGTGAAATCTTTCACTCCTCCCAAGAAATAAATAGGGAACTTAAGAAGGATGTTCATCACACAAATGTTGAATCATTATCCCAAATCTGCTTATCGTAATCCCTTCCACACATCTTAATTCAGGGAAATTCATCCATCCCTTATCCACTTGGACTAATTAACCTAGATGGCTTCACCCCCTTGTAAATAAAAGATGATAAATAAGATATTTACCATTGGTAATTAAATAATTACTAGGATGCCCTTTTAAGTGAACTAGATTAGGATATTATTTTTAATATTACTTTTATTAAGATTACTTCTAGAATTAACTTCTAATTATTTTGTCTCATGAAGGTAGTTCAATGTATTAACGGTACTACTATAAATACACACTTTCATTCTAGAATTCTCTTAAGATTATTTAGCCATTTGACGATAATTACCGAATAGTGATGGTACTACCATCTTTTAACATCCATGGTGTTTAACCATCATACGACAATTTTTACCGTTAATAATGCTACCTAGCAAATTCAATTGGTAAGTGATCAATTCTAGTATTTATATCTATAATCTAGCAAATATAGATGTTTTCATGAACAAAATTGACCAAGGTTAGAAAGTTAATAAACACATCATTTTAGAACAACATTGGTTATCACAATACATGCAATCCACCTCTCCACAAATTTTGATTGATGTTATATAATCATAAACAAACATGTCATGTAGCTAAAAAAATTTAATCAAAAAATGAACTATTTCTAAAAATGGTATAATGGCATTCAACCCCAAAATGGCAAAGATATCCATGCTTGGTGGAACTGTGGATTGATTGTCACATTAAATTTTTCATCTGAAATGAATGGATGACCATAACCTAGATGTTTTGCAAACGAAGTCACAACTGGACCAAGCTCTCCAAGATTCTGAACCTAAACCCTCACACACAAAAAAACACCGCACTAATGATGATATTCAACATGATGGTCCAACATTATGAACCCCTAGCAATTGAACCATTTCTAAACCACAACTCTGAGCATAGAATGGATGCAAACATGGCACATGTGCATTGGATTCATAAGCAATTAGCAAATGCTCACCAACCTTGATCTCCTTCACCAACAAATGATTAGCATTTAGGACCCACGAAAAAAAAATCCCATCTCCAAGATTTGAGATCCTTATAGGCTAATAAACATCCATAGCGACACTGTGGACTCATAGTGGGTGCAATATTCATCCATAAAAATGGAGATCTAAAAGAAGTTGAAAAAACAACAATGATATAACAGCAGGACTGAAATGGATGATGATTATGTGTGAAAGGTGTGGAAATTATCTTTCCCATTTTTTGAAGTACAAATTTCAACTAATAAACAAAAACAATCCACGAACATGTTTGAACTAACATTGTGCGGTTCTTCCTTTTAAAGAGAACCTTTGGTCCCAGTTTCTCTAGGTGTGGGTTTGAATTTAGTTCTTTCAATTTCTAAAGCCCATGGTCCTAGTTCTAGCACATTTTTTTACAAATTCAAGAACCTGTAAGCTTGGTTCCTTGCACATACTACATGTTCCTGAATGCCAGATTTTATAAGCTTTACAACAAATTAAAATAGGGGTCTGTAGAGGTACAAAGTTCAACAACTACATGAAAATTAATACTTCATTATAAAGTTCAACCTACTTGCCAATTTTTTCAAAAAAAAATCAACTTGCCCACCTAAACACTTGAACATGTATTCAACAGTGGTTTCGTTTTCAGTTTCAGATCTTGTAAAAAGGCTAGTTCCTTGGTCCCATTCTTGTTTCAATACCAACAAAAGGGTGCCAGTTCCAGTCCAAAGCACAAGAACTTAAACCCCAAAATCTAACACTACAAATCGGGTACCCTCACAAGATTGGTTTGAACCCTTAAATATTTGACCTAAAACGAAGCACCGAAACAAAAACAAAGAGGGAAAAGCTAAAGAGGAAAGAAAATCTGCTGTACCCACGATCACGAAAAAGCCAATAAACCAGTAGAAATCAATGCCAGATTCAGCTACTTGCTGTTGTCCTTGAGATCCTCCTCCTCCTCCTCACCATGACCTTCCATAGCTAGAATAAGACCACGACTAGTATGAATCAGATTGCTGTGAATTGTACCTCGATGTTTGTTCTCACCTTGTTTGCAAATTAGAGATTGAAGGGTCAAAGGGTCGAGTGTTGTCGTTTGGTTATGTGCAGATATTGTTCCTCCATTGAATGCACCTCCACTTGACCTCCCCAATCCTCCACCACCACCTCCTCTATACCTTACGTGATCCTCCAGCTTGCCTTTCCTTCCTTAGAGCCAAAAAAAAATCTAATCACAACCACCACAGGCCTTGCTTTATTTTCCTTCAAGATCCTCCGTTCTTCCTATCTTATTTTTTCTTTTGCAATTCGCAACAAAAGACTAAATCAATCTACAACAAATCTTTAGCACCATCAACCCTCGTACATAATCGTCTTCTTGTTTCTTCTCGAAATCAAAGAACCTCTTGGCAAGTTCCTTACATATTAACGAAAGTTTCTGGAAGGGAATTTAAGGTAGATGTGGGAGAACAAACTGATTCAGAGGTGAAGAAACAAAAAAAAATAATAATTGCAATTTTTGTTGCAACCGATCACTACAACAAACAATACCTTCAGATCGATTACAAATGCCTATAGTTCCAAAATTGACGTGGATTCTGTCATCCTTACAAATCTATGAATCGTCCACCACCTTCTCCAAACCCTAACCCTAATATTCCTACTTTTTTTTCTTCTTCAGTTACGTCCTACTAGTTTTCCTGAACTTGTGATAAGTGGCCTTTATCCCCATTGGTTAGTATTTGTCACCTAGGAGTGGCATGGGACTCCCAAAATTGGACAAGTGGCAACTTTTTTTCAGTTGTTGATTTTAAAGGACCCTACAAAACTATTGAGAATCTAGATGACACTCTCATTTGCTGTTCAGTGGAAAGTTACAACCCATAACTTTTGGCCCCATTGCATTGTGACTGGTACAAAAGTACAGCCTAACATGTTTTGTCCTCAGCTATTCATGCTACCCTTCCCTTCCCTAAAACCTAGTCCTAATGGCTTCCTTTGTGTAACACGAATATGTTATGCCCATTTTGTAACCTGTGATGCCATCCCCATCCTTATGGAATGCATGCAAACAACATGCCATGGGATGTCATTTTTTCCCCATTAGGGTTTATGTTTTGTAATAGCTTTGCTTGTGCATTTCAACATCGCCATTTTGTGCTTTCTTTCTTTGTGTTGTTGTAATGCCTTTGATCCTCCAACTATTCGAGTACAACTTGCCACTATGAATTTCATGGTGGAGCAACTTTTTTACCTTGATTTTGTGCATTTTCTAGAATCACAAGGTTGACAAAGGAGTTTCAGTTTTGTTAAGTTCATTCAACATTGGTTCTCATGGAACTACACCAAGGTTTAGGGTTTGTGTGTTTCTAGAAATGTTTATAAATACATTACTATGAAGTTGACCAATAATGTATTTGGTAACATCTGTGAAAGCGTTATTGCTTGGTGTCCTACTAGATCATAAATATTTGGTAGAAATCTAGTAATCTCCATTGAGGGGAACCATTAGGTTTCCATTTCAAACTTTTTTTTTCAATTTGCTATAAATGCATTAATTTTTTTGAATTCTTCCTCGTGTGCGAACCAGGGTTGCGATTTGTGAAAGGTGCCACTGAAAATAAAACAATCCAAGTGTGCGCATTCAAATGCAAGCAAAATCACCTCATTTGAATGTTTGCATCTAGGTATTCTCTTATTTTGAGTCTTGCGATGTAACATGGGGTGAACTATAACATGGGAACTAATACTGTAGCAACACTTAGCAAGAAACATGTAATCATGACTTGGGTGTCAAACCTTAATTTTGGTGTTGCGAACCGGTGATCTAGTGTTGTGAACCTATGAGTCATGAATTCATTGCAAAGGGTTGAAGCTTTGTAAAAATCTAAAACCTTCAAATGAGCAAAGAAAAAATGTATAAGGTTTATGTTATTAAGTTTCATTACTTATTTGCACAACTATGGGCACAATTAGTTGTGAGATGGTTTTTTTTAACATGGTGGTGGGTCTAGGTTGCCATAGGAAGCAGCACAAGTCCAATGGTAGTTGGAAGAATTTAGTGTTTTGGAGATTTTGTCTAATATGGCTGCAAAGAAGAAGGAGATAGGAGGGCCAAATGGGTTTGAAGGGTTGTTGAAGTACTATGTGAAGTTAATACCTACTTAATTTATAGAGCAATGGGTCATTCCTGAACTTTATAATGAGTTTTTATTGGAGATATTTTCATCACCGTGACCCCATTAAATGGCAAGAACGATCGTCTTGACTTCCAACGTGTGTATTATGGAAGGGAATGGTCAAGTAAGTTGTGACTTTTTGACCATAGGTCTAGAGGGTGGTTGGATGATCCCATTGACCCAAAAACAAATAAACCCATCTTTATCCAAATGTTTCCCAATTTGGCTAATGCCCAACTATCGAAATAATTAAAGCAGCAAATTGAGAACAATGATGCTTCTTCTATTCAATTGAAGTTGAGGACCGAAGTTGAAGTAGATGCAGAAATGGCCTTGGAGAAAGTTCCAATCAATGGTGAACACATTCATGTCCAGGTGTGTAGGTTCAAATTTCTCAAAGGGTTGTTGCTAGAACTTTGTTACAATAGACAATGTTGGAAAGGTGCATAAAAAAATCTGGGACAAAGGATGTCAAAAGGGGGGCCATCACCTAAAAGGTGGCATGCAAGTACATCAAACAAGCATATCTTGGATGTGCCACAAGAATAACCACATGTTGATGACCCCAAAATTACAAAACAAATTACCAAAGATAACAAGTTGGTTCCTTCAAGTGATCAAGACACAAGTACCACTATTGGTAATATAGGTGAAACCATTTTTCAAGTATTGACCTCATTTGACAATGTAGAAAAGTCGGATAGAAAAGGTGAGGAAAATGTCAAAGGCCTTGACATCTTCTACCACATGGCATTACAATAGAAGATTCATGGAATAAAAAGTCTGCTTCACTCCAACATGGGAGGGGAGAATGAAAGTATTAAGACCTTCATACCTACATCCATCTCCATTGCATTGAAATGTTGTTCTACATGAGTTGCACAATTTGAGAGACATTCAAGGTGCGTGAAACCATTACTTGAAACTTGTCGAATCTGAAGCTAATGAACACATGACAATCCCATGGGAAAGGCTCATACCTATGCCAATCAAGTTATAACCTGGCTTGTTTCATTTGCTTCCATGCATGTCGAGGAAGTTTGATTGGGAAAGCTTTTCCTTGGATGATTTCAAGGCCAGGCTTGCAAGCTATCGGGCTTGTCTAGAAGGATGGGATGAATGGGTTGATGTTGTGTTTATGGCATCATTTGGGTTATAAACTCACAAATACCAAGTAAGCCAATCATTGGTTTATGAAATCAGTGGTTTAGGGTTCATTCGTTTTTGCCATGTCACATATCACTTGGTTGGATTAATTTGTAACATGTTACCTTGGTTTGATTCCTCTATAAATAGATACCTATGACTTATAACTAGTTTCAAAATCCAATCTTTAAATTTCATTCCATTTATTTTCATGTGTAACACTTTTTGCCATGTCACATTTTGGTTAAAATGAGATAGTTATATTTTTAATATTGAGATTGATATAACCATGGTGTGAAATTGATATTACCTCATTTCCTTACTAAGTAGGTATTGGTGCAAGTCTAGTTTCATTTCATGTCCCAACTAACATGCATGCATTGTGTTGTGACCTTAGCCTTGGGTTCATGATGAAGGTTAAAGTATGAGAAGGAAATCCAGTTGAAAGAATATTTTAAGATTTAGACACATTCACATGTGCAAGAATGAATTCATCCTAACACTCCCATTTTAAAATTGAAATCCCATGGTGTTTTGAATATTTGAAACAAAGGTTTGAAGGATCAAAAGTTGTCCTTGAATTATGCACTCTTTAGAAAGGTTTTGAAAACTAGACATCCAAAGATAGCTCACATTTCCAATTTTGAGATCTAAAGCACAAGATATGACCATTTTTATTCAAGCAAGCCATTTAGACAACCAATAGATGGGTTCAAATGACCTCCAAATGGAATGTGTAATATGACATTGGAAAGGTCTTTTCTCTAGTTACAACTTTGCCCTTGAAAGTTCTTAAATTGAAATTCATATGTAAGAATTATGATCCCACAAAAGAAGACGACTCATAATTTAATAATTAAAAAAAAATTAAGAATCTTGGTTTGGAATCCTTGCAATTTATAGCACTTCAATCTAATCCTCACCATCATCTATAGAATATAGTTTAAAGAAGATAATGGTGATTTTTTAAAAGTTTGGGTTGTGTTGAATCATGTGAGTGTTTGTTTCTTGTGATTTAGTCCATGCACCATTTTGATTTTAATTTGCACTAATTGCCTTCTCTCAATTTGTGCAAACTAGCTTCACCTTGAAATAAGATTTGTAAACTTGTCCTAGTCCCATCTTAAAACTCTCATCCTTCTTTTTTTTAGGAATGCACCTTAGGTTTGAATTTTATTACAAAATTGAAAAGCATGCTTTTTTACCTAGATACCATTTTATAAACTTAAAGGTGCATTAGATTTAAATTAAGATCAATGTTTTATCTGAAACAAACTTCTATCATTTTTCAACAAATAAATTAGATTTCTTATTTTAATGTAAATTCAACTAGTTTTGTTAAATTATTTGCTAAATTTCACCAAATTTTGATACCAAAAAAATGAAAAAAAATGTTAAGTAGGATGAAATTGGTATTGCCTTAGGTTACACAAGTTTAGATGATTATTTGATACAAAGACCGATATTAAATTATATATACTAACAACCTAGTACCAACACTACTCCAAACTAGTGTTGACCAATGTTGAACAATTATTGAAAAATCAATTGGTTATTAACAAGGGTTCAAATGTCAATTATTATTAACATTGTCAATTATTGCTTGCAAGACACTAGTTTCACGTAGTTTATTATTAGTGGTTTGAATCCAATTTAGTGTGAATGAAGTTTTGATTTTTCTAGTTTGGGTGGGTGGGGGGTGGTTGTGGGGGGAGGGGTATCCCATGATGTGATTTTAGAGTCTCATTTTTTTGTTTTGAAATTTCAAAACACACAACAAAAATAGGCATGTGTTTTTTGTGTTTTTGAACTTGAATTCTCATGGATTGTAGATGAATTTTCTTAAAACAAAAAAGATGTGATCTAGTTGATAGTGTTAGATTAAAATTTTAAAATTTTGCACTAAATAAAAAGTTGCAAGAAAAAGGTGATGTAACGAGAACATAGTTGCAACAAGACACTGATCTTGGGGAGGGATTTTTTGTTTTTTCCCTTGTTCTCAATGTGTTCCCATCACATTCTTAAAAGGTTCCCCAAGTTCCCATGTTGTTCTCCCAAGATGTTTCATATAACACCTCAATTTTATCCCATATGGTTTGTCGAAAGTTCAACTCCCATGTATATAAACTAAAAAGGTGAGTAGTAAGCAAGCATATTTTTTTTCTATTTTACAATATGGGGTCAAAAGAGGCGCTGATATTGGGGAGTACCCAATGTTCCAAAAAAATTGATGTTGATCTAATCATCATGATTCCTTCCCCAAAAGAAATTTTTAAAAAAAAATGTAAAGGCACCCATGAACTAATTAATATGAATCACACTATTAACACACACACACACACTCTTGAATGAGAGTGAATCAAGGAGATCACACTAACATGACATAAGTGTGCATCATGTTGAATGTGATAATCAGTGTACATTGATCCAGGCTCAAATAAGGGGTAGTAAGGGTGGAGCTGCTAACATGGGGTGAACAACATCTTTCAAAATGTGAAACCAAATGAACTAGTTGGAACATCAAGCAGGGTTTTTGTTTTTCCCAATTTTGTGATGTAGCCAAAATGATGATCATCCACAAGAAGATTTAGCCAAATTTAAATATAAATTAAGTATGAAAGTAAAAGAAACTTCAAGACTCCTTTACATTTTTGGCTACATGCTAAAACCTAATAGAGAAATCTAGAGATTTTTCAAAAAAATTGTCAAAATCTTTCTACTAGGAGGGAAAAAAAACACATATATTAGCTATTTTGAAAATAAATTTTGCTAAATTTAGCCCAAAAAAAATGGAAGGAAAAAGATGGACTTGGATATGGCAGACGTGGAGAGCTCCAAAACAGCTTGCATCCACCCAAGACACATGGGCCTTTTTTTCTTTTGTTGCTTTCTTGGAAGCTATGGGGGATTGACCACCTTAATGAGATTTTGGCACTAATTGCAAGCAACAAACTAGTAAGGAACATATTCAAGACCTTGAACTCTACATGATTTTAATGCAGGTGCACCCATAATTGTGCTACAATCTACTAGACTTGCACCCAATTGTACATATTTTGAAATTTGAATCTGTTTCATGTAGATTTTAAAGGTTCTTTGAACATTCATGAATTCCTTCTTCCTTGTATTCATTGATTTTGGGTATCTATCTATTTATCTATCTATATGGAATTTGATCCTTGATACCTTGTCATCATATCATCATCACCAGTATTAGGTGAGTGAGATTGATTCACCAATTGATCTAATTGGGTGTCAAAATGAATTCCTGATTTTTTTTCATTTTTGTTTCCATCATTCTTTTCTTCACATGCAGTTTTTGAGCTAGAATTTGAGCATTTGTTTTGTTCTATCTCCTTTAGATAAAGAAAGCAAGTGTCAAGATTCTTCTGGGTGGGTGAATTCACCTCTTTAAATTTTCATGTGGTTTGTGAGTTTTGACCTACCTTGCAAAAGTTGCGGTCTTGTCAAAAATTGCTCACTAGAAATATTCATTTGGGTTTTGCTTAAAATTTTCAATAGAACCAATTATCCATTTTTTTAGTGCTATTAATAAGTAAAATTTAAGGGTGTCCCTTTGCTTCTTCTAGGTTCAATCACCTGAAAGATACAAGATTTATTTCACAATTAATGTTTCAAGCTCATAATTGGGCCAATGAGCCAAATGATTTGCTTCTTTTTGCATGTTAGGGCTAAGTGAACCATGAAATAATTATCTAGGACTTAAAGTACAAAAATATTGCAAAAGATTCCTGCACAACAATGGGAGGATATTTTTTGCCTAGCCTTACTATCTTAAGAAATATTATCAACTACCACATTTGAAGATAATAAGAAAAATCATCACGACGTCACTTTGTTCAACTGTGAAATTAGTCCACCTGTACCTAATTTGTACCAAAATTACCATTGTAGTGAAATTCAGTACACTCATAACACACATAGAAATATGGTTAGGTTAAATAACAAACTAATTGACACGCTCCCAAGTTCCTAGTTAGGCCCAAGATGGGCCTAAGTTACTCAAACAGTGGAATTGTGAGGAACTCGGGGCACGCTCCTAGCTCTCAGCATTAGAAGGGGTAGAGGGGCGTGCTGAAGCTCCGGGATGAGACTAGGAAGAGGGACAAGCTTTAGTTACTTACTCAAACTTGCATCAAACCAACCAACAAGTTGGTTAGTTCATTTTCTGGAGCACCTTTGGTGCTAGGACAAGCCACAGGCAACTCTAGACTCACAAGACTCACCACGGCCCGGACTTGGGGGAAGCCACCACCTTCCCCCAAATATTATTCTTTGTGCCTCTCTGTAGCACCCACATCCGAATGGCTTTTTGTCTCGGGACTCCCAAGGAGGAGTCCCGAAACTGTCCCAGTTTAGACTCCTGGGACTTTGCAAGGTCATAACTATTTTCTTATACCTCCGATTGGGATGAAATCTAAAGCAAACTTGTAGCTCTCCTCGAGATCTTTCCAACGGTGTGTCGCAATCCACCTGAAAGCACTGGAGTCGGGTCGATTCCCGACTTTTAATGGTCGGGAGTCAAACTGCCAGTTTAACTCCCGGCCCTTCTTTTTGCCATAACGTGTGCTACAGATGTCCAAATGGCCCATGCGAGCCCATTTTCGACATCTAAACTTCGATAGCTTTCCAATGATATAAAGAACACCCCAATGCAAAGTGTTTTGACAGTTGCAATCAAACTCTGAAGTTTTAGGAGTCCCAAAGGACTCCCAAGTCCCCATTTCAGGAGTGTGAGTTTCATCCTCACACTCTTTCAAGGTAGGGTTGCGACACTAATTCACTTGTCAAGTTTGATAACTTGCTTACATTTTCAACCTATTAGGTCACATGTTCTTAAATTTGGGTAACACCTTCCATTTGGGGTAGATCGATCCCAATTTGATTAAGAAGGGGACTTTCCACTTTTGTAAGGTTCTTAGAATTTGAAAAGTTTTTAAAGTCATGAGTTTGGATAGAGTTTTAGATTTAATTTGTTATTTTTAGAATTTCCCCATTCCAAGTTATGTGTGTAAAGTAAAGCCCTAGGATAGGGGCATTTTCTAAATAAAGGGTCTAGGATGAGACAATAGCCAAGTCCAGCCTCCCATTTTGGGAATGTCCCCTGCCCATGGGCTTTACCTACCATAAAACATGAAGCAAAATTTATCATGAACCAAATTTATATAGATCATGAGGCATAGGAGTGAGAAGGATAATATGCTTACTTTTAGGTGTAAGAACCTTCCCACTTTTGAGTAGTACACATAGTATCCCTCCCATTTTCGAGGAGGGAAATTGATGGGATATAAGGTGCCTTCCAAATGCATTATAGATTTTCTCGGAGTACTTTATGTAAATGTCAGGTCTTACAAAACCACCAGGGTATGGAAAGAGGGTGGTAAACTCCTCACAAATGTATATGCAAGAGGGTGACAAACTCCCCATCAAATATATAAATGCCAAGTTTTGTGATAGGAAATAGGTCTCATGCATAAGTAGCTAGGTAGGTAGGAAAATATTAACTATTAGGTAAATAGATGGTTTATTTATACATATGTAAAGGTTGTTTTTACTACCTACCTACTAACAACCTACTTGTGGGTTGTTAGTAGGTAGGTAAGAAAAAAAAAACAATTTAGGTAACCACCATGGTTAGCAAGGGAACTGAAACCCAACAAAAAATTGTTTCCTGACCATTTATCATTCATCCTTCATGGTGCACTAGTGGGTGTTAGTTCATTGTGGCCGGGAAGGTAAGGAAGCACCAAACATGAGCAACCATAGAAGGTGCAAGCTCTCAATCAATCCAATACACTAAAATTGTTTTGTTTTAATGATGCAACAATAATGACATTCCACATTACTATTACTAATGAAATCTTCATTTGGGAAAAAGATGATGAGTTGCATTTGGGAAGGATTGATCATCACTAGATTGATCTGTCATCCCACATGAATTGCATCCTATTTTTTCTTTCTTTGTCAACTATATTCAGTTCCAATGTTGCAAGGAAAAGGATGAGAACAATAAGCTTATCCACAAGCTTGCCTAAATCTTTTATGCAAGAGGAGCTCATGACCAGAACAACATCTAGAACCTATTTTTCAAGAATTGTTTCTTCTTCTTGGATGTCCAATAAAGAGGACCCAAGGTTTGATTTGAATGCTAAAATTTAGACAAGAAATATGGAGGAGCAAGCTTTGAGTGCGGCTTTAGAAGCCCTAAGGAAAGGCTAGTACATTGCAACTTTGGACTTAGAATCTAGGGAGGCCGAAACTAACCTTTCCTTCCCAACAGCTTCTCTCTCTCCTCTTTCTGTGAGAACTCTAAGGACTAAAGCATGAAGGGAGCTTTACATCTTTGTGATTCATGAGATCGCTTCTACCTTTGGTTTCCCTTTCATTGGAAAGGTATCCACTACCCACCCACAATTCTTTTTTTTTTATTTCCAACAAACTCCCATCATTTCCACTTTCTGAGTTTCTTGAAAAAATAGTTGGGAGCTTGGTTTCTTGCAGTTCTGCTTGGCTTGTCTAGTGAGGAGTTGTTATGACAACATTGATCTAGTTCTGTACCCAACTTAAAACATTGAAGTTTTGGCACTAAATGTGTCAAACTTCAAAATCTATAAACAAACTTACAAAACACAAAACAATAATGCAAGATCAGTATCCATCCATGATAACCTTAAACCCTAATCAATTGATCTTGCACTATGTCAATGCTTGAAAAAAACCCTAGTCAAACATTACTTTGAGGATTTTAATCACTAATTCCAACCAATTGTGGCAAACAAGGAAAACAAGAACAAGTATTTGGAAGTTGGAAATTATGATCCCCTTGGGTAACATTAACTTAAACAATATATTCAAAAAAATTGCACATATGTTCATGAAGCAAAACTATGGACATGCATTTCAACAAGTCAAAGGGTGTTCTACTTTGACAAGTATTAGGCATTATGAACTTAATGAAAAAGTATCCCATATTGCAACACATGGGAAAGGAGAAGAAGCAGATGTGCCAAGGCTCATGCTCAATGGGATTTTTGCTTGATCACAAGAGCTTGAAAATTGGTGCTCTTGATGTGGAGAGAAGTTTCACATGTCGCCGGCTTGTAGAGCCTTATCAAGAGGTTATGAACCTCAAAAATGAAGTTGACAAAAAAGAAGAACCTAAGATGTTTGGTGAGGAGTTTCATACCCCAAGTTGCATCTTTTTGTGCATTGAGAATGCGGGTCGTCTACAAGTGTAGAATGGACACATTGAACTTTCGGTAAATCTCACAAAATTGGCAGGCATTTTTCCTATTTTAATATGTCAAAATCCTTTCTATAAAACCTTAAGCATTCCAAAGTTGTTAAGTTGGCATATTCCATTTTTGATATCACAACAATGTTGTTTGGTTGTTTCATGGGCTTATTAACGATGTTTATTGATTTCAATTTCTTTTGAATTGAATATGACAAATGGGGTCATTTCATAACGAGCTTAGTTGGGCCTTTTCACATTCCATAAGAACTTACAATTTTATATGAATTATACTGATTTACAAATGTCACTTAAACGTAAAAATGGTTTGAAACCCTAAACCTTAATCGAGTGTGGAGGATGCAATGAGGAATACTTTTATGTGTTTGTTAGTGGATACACCATTGGAATCAACAGCAACAACAATTGCTCAAGTATGTTGAATGCTAGTAGTTGTGCAAGATTTTGTTCATGTGGGTGGGTGGAATTTTATATGGTTTGCTTTCAAGTTGGGTGTGTCATGTTATGCAAGGATGGTGACAATTATGGAGCGCTAACACCAAAGGCAACTAGAGCTTGGGCACTAAGAAAAAATATTTTTTTCTTAATTGGGCTAGATATTATCAAGGCTCTTCAAGGTGGAGCAAGATCCTAACCATCTAAAAGTCTAAAAACATCAACTACTTGTATTGGGTTGTTAGAATTCTATATAGAGAGAGAGGTGAATAATTTATTCATTTGAAGTATGGGCTTAGAATCATGCAGTTGAATTTTTGAAAATGTCTTATTAATGTGGGTGGTGACCTTGTGTGGATGATTTATTGGAACTACTACGTTTGAAGTTTGAGTTACTTAGTCATGGTAATGATTTCAAAGTTTGGGAGAAACTAAATCTAATAGGATCTTGTCAAGATGATTAATGATATTCACAAGGGACCTTCATCAAACAACTTACCAAAAAGAAGATAACATTAGTTGTTTATTATTAGAACCATCAATAGAGTATTATTGCGAGCAACCATTGTAACCATGACTTGCAATGAAGTATTCCCATTGTGAGTTGAATACCTTAGGTAGTGCATTCATTGAGTGGTTGTCATAGAGGCCTTCAAGGGCCAAAAAATCCACACTTGCCCACAATGTTACTTGAATTTTTGTCATTAAATTGGAGTTATATGATTGTTGGTAGATGTTATATCAAGTGGATTAGAAAGTTGGTCCATCAAGGATGAAGGTTGAAAATGGTGATGAAGAGATTTTTTTTGTGAAAATAAAAAAACTTAACCATTGATTTTTTGGTGCAACAGAAGGTTGACAAATCTATTCCCTCTTGTGATGATCTTTTTGCATCCAAAGGTCACAATCATAGAATGTTATTAACCTTTCCAATGGCCTGAAATCCCTTTGCTACAATGCAAAAAAATAGGCTTTTCCATGTCATACCTAGTTGTTACTAATGCAAAATTGAATTTGTTTATATGTTTTTAACTTGCAATGCTTGATGCAATTTCAAATTGATGATCATTATGTTAGATTTTAATGGATGATCTTATATGTTGCATCTTAATTGATGATCATCTTAATGACTTTCCATACACTAATGACACTTCATAATTGAGTATCTTTTTGGATTTAAGATAACCTTGCTTTTCCTGCAAAGGATGTGATAAATATGTCACAATAAACTTTGTTTCTGTTCTGGATTCACAATACCTTTGCTTTCCAAGACTTGAGAAAATAGTAATAATGGTTCCATCTTTTCTAGGTTGAAACTTGAAATTAACATATGTGTGATTACATGACATAAAAGACTATAGAAATTTTTGATAGGTTGCATGTCTAAGTTTAACTATTACATCACGTGAAAAAGTTATGACGAAAACCTATCAATTATCAATAAAACAAAGAACCCAACAAAGGGGGAGAAAAAGGTACAAGATGGAAGGACCCAAATCCTGGCAAACTAAAAATATTCCAAAGAGGGTAGATCACAAGGGGAACAAGAAGAAATCAAGTAATTAAACCGTCCCCCCCAATTGTATATGATAAGGAAAGGGGAGGAACACTTAAAAGAATGGCTAGCCTAGATGAACCTTCACCTATAATAACAACACGCCTCAAAATAAAGGTTGTCTACGTTCACTACAATGCCACTTACACCTTCTACATGTAAAATGAAAGCAAAACTTTAATAACATAGAAATATGTTACTTTTAAGTCCCAAGGTTCCATTCCCCTTCCTAAGGTAGTCTCATTTTTCATACGTAGATTTTGTGAAAAGTTTTGCCATTGCTTCTTCCACAATGACCGTTGATGAAAACTTATAAGTCAAATGTACTAGTGTAGCCTATGTCATTGGCCTAAATGTGAATTGGTTACCCATTTCTTCCTTCCAAAACCATTTTTTTGTAATTTCATTGAATTTCAAACAAAAAAACTATTCAACATTCAATATTTTTCACAAATGCCATTGGACTTTCGCAAATCCAAATGCCTCAATTAAATCCTATGAATTGAAAGTTTTCTAACAATACCAAGAGTGTGCCCAAATTCCATTATAATTTTTTTATTTAAATGAATTTTCAATGAAAAAATTGTTTTCAATAACTTCTTCACTATAAGTTGAAACATTATGAAACCAACTTGATACACCCTTATTCATTGAAAACTTTCCAACAACACCAATAACATGACAAGATGCACTATGGTTCGGGAAATTTCAATGTGACAAACAAATCAAATAAACTACCTTCTTTCACAGATAAATATTGGGGGTTTTCAAAGACCATAAGTGAAAATAAAACTTAATAAAAATCACCATTCTAATATTTTATTTTTAGTGTGTAGTCAAAAATATTTAAAAATGATTAAAGATTTGTATTTCATATTTGGTTTCTAGCCAAATTTGGCTAAATCTTCTTAGGGATGAAATTTTTTACAAACAAAAATTCCTAAAAAGGAACAATGACCATTACCTATGTAGTATATATTGGCACCTTCATTTTTTAGGGTGAAACCTTTTATTATAGAAATTCCACATACGTATCATACACCAAATTTTAGATGAAATATAGCCAATATATGCATTGTTGGGGCATTTGGGCCAATAAACTAGGTTTGACTTGGTAAATGATCACATGATTCAATAGTTGAAATGGGTGTGTTCATTGCTCCATGTGCAAACGTTCAAGAATTATCACTAGTTTGTTAAAGCATACTCACATGTGACATTGGAGAGCTTGTCATGATTTCTTGTGTTTATGCCAATTGGAATGAATGTTTCACCTATTGATGAATGTGGTAAAGGTTCATGAAACATTACCCTACCATTCTCTTTTCTACCATGAATTGTTGTGTTTTGTTTTGGCAAGATGTTGGTCAAGTCTTTGTAGAACCTTGGAGACAAATGGTGAAACTTTTTTAATGCCGAAACTTTCTATTGTATTTCCAATGATGTTTCATACTTTCCCTACGAATACAATGATAAAAAATGGAATGAATTTTCTTCAATATAGGACATAATATTGTTAGTCTAGGATCCACACTCTTGAAGTAGGATTGAAAAATGAAATATAAGACTTAATTAAACTCAATATATGCAAGATTGGGTTTCATAAAACAAAAGTGGAGTTGTAACCCAAGAATCCAATTCCTAACACAAGATTGCATGTCTTAATGAAAAATTGAGAATCCTAAATCATGGATCCAATTTTCTAAAAACTATTAGGTAGTAAATGTTCTTACAAAATGAAGGACTCACATTCCCAACTCAAAAGGATTTAATTCATTTCCTTCCAAAATTTCTTATATTTTGGAAAATTATAAGGTCTTGTACTAAGACTTATTAAGGATTCTAAATTCTTGAGACCACACCTTGGTTCCTAAAAAAACTAATGGTTTGACACATCTTGTGACAAAAATTATGAAGGTGCACTAATTGATCTTGACCATGTGTATGTAAGAAATTCATTAAGGATGATATTGAAAAGGAAATTAAGACTCAATGAACTAGATAAATTCATGTGCATTAGGATTAAGGACTAAAATAGAACAATGGAAAATTGATTCTTGAAGACCATAGATCTTGAAACAAAACACACAAATGAATGGAAATAAATAACATAAACATGTACACAACAAAATGTATTCAAAAGTATGTTTCACATGTTTGAAAATGAAATGTTGGGTGTTTCTATTGGGAGTGATTATACCATATTTATAAAAGGTTGTCAATAAATTATTGCAACTAAATCACAATTCACAAAGATGACATGTGGGGTAGTTGCAAGATAGGGTGGCTCATTTTTTCATCACATTTGATTTTCTACATATTTTATTTTATTCAAATGTCATAAACATATGGTGAAATCATCAATGTGACAAATTAAAATTGCCAATTTGAATAAGAGTATGCACAAAATGATGAAATTCAAAAATTATACACCAAACATATAGTCATGAACTTTCATTAAATTATTATAATTGCAATAATTAATTTTGATTATTGTAAAAATATGAATAATTAATGTGAATATTTTGTAGTGCTAATAATTGATAACTATAAATAAGTAATTTTAAGTTATAAATACAATAATTTACAATAATTACATTCATTACTTTAATTATAATATAATTATTGTAAAAAACTTAGATCCCAAATTAATTATAATTTATAACATATAAATATCTTAATTATTATATAATTATTTATGATATTATTATTAAATAATTACTATAAATACAATGGTTTTGCAGTAATTAATTTGATTAAAATCATTTTAGTATATTTTTTATATTTTTTATTACTTTGTAATATATTAAAATTAATGTTGTAATAATAACTATTCACTTTCAATAAAATATTATAGGTTTTACATACAATAATTTATTATACTTGAATTATTTTAATCACAATAAGTACATTAATTATTCACATTATAATAAAATTACCATAGGAATTATAAATGTTAATTTAAATTATAAGTTTTTAATATTATTATTAAATGAAATTACATATTATATAATTTTTAAAATAATTTTTTAGCATGTAAGAAAATAAATAATTAGGGTGAATTTTTATGTTGGAAGAATACTTATTCATTGTAAATAATTAATTATAAATAATAAATAATTTAATTTTACAATAATGATGATAATTACATTGATTATTACATTATGATGAGTGTAAAAAGATTCAATATGGATTTTAATTATAAAATTTAAGTTCTAAATAATTTGATTATTTATAATTATTTATAATTTTTGGTAATTATTTTAATTACAATAATTCTACAATAATTATTGTACTTGTTTTTTCTACACCTATGGATGATTGATGTATTGCCACCTTTACATATACCCTAATATGAGGCTAATATACAATAATAGTTTTTTCAAACCATGCCTAATTAATCCACAAGAATAATACATATATATACCATTATGAATATGGAGTACATAATGTATACATAAGGCTTACTATACATAATTGTTAATTACCATAACATAATATGCATGACTTACCCTATACAAAATTAGTAACATACATAAATTAATGTATAAATAAGTATTAGTTACCATTTTTTGGTCACTTTTGTAATTAATGGGCCATACAAAGGCGTTCTAAGATGAAAATAATGTGAAAAGTCATTCCATTGGAAGAATGAAAAACTTATAAATAGTTGTGACATAGTCATAAAATGTGACCAAAAAATGTGTGATGTGATTTTCGATCACAAATGTCACCAATGCTAGTTATAAACAACAATTAGTCACATGTAGTCACAAATAATTTGGTTACATTTTAGCCTTTTTCTACTAGTGTCAAAGCTTCTATTGACGAAAAGGTCCTTTCGTTTTTTGGGCATCAACTATCCTTGTCCATATATATTTTTATGCATTGAAGTATAGAAAAAACTAGTTTTATTATTTTATTTTTCAATGCCAAATTTCTTTTAATAGGGAGCTAAGTGAAAGGTCACATCCTGATGTGAATAATGTTTTCTTGGAAGCAAAGTCATTTTTGCCCACCATCTATCACGGAACCTAGGATTTGAATGTTTCTGACAAATCATCAATTAACTTGATAGTTTTCAAAATCTACCTATTGGGGTCTTCAAAGATAACGAACATAATTTCATCATTGTGGCTTTGTTGGCTTTCACAACTTCAATAAATATTTGTTTTTAAAAACCAGAACCATGCATACCAATGTTTGTAGAACATGGCACAATGGTTGTTGTCATGTTTATTAAGTAGCACTTGTAATTGAGGTGTTGACATAATAAGTAAGAGTGCCCAACATTCGTTTTTTGCCTTTCAACTTGTAGTTGTAGTCAATAGACAATCCCGCCGTGCAATTACAACGAAGACATTAGTCCCAATCTCAATGTCATCCATCCATGTGTGATCTATCATCCATCACTATGTTTTGTAATTGACTAGAGTAGTTGAACACGAGAATTTCTTAGTTGACACACCACCCCGGGAAGCTTGACTATAAACTATGTAATTTTCCAAGTCAATGTTTCAACTAGAATTCAATTGTAGACCATGTGGGTGCTAAAAATATTCCATGAATTCCGAAATAATTGGGATTTGCCTTCATTTGTCCACCAAAAGAATAGGTAGTTCAATTTACTTGGCAATTGTGAATAATTTTTTTAAATATTAAAAAAATTACAATTGAAATGTATTGAAGATGATGTCAAGTGGAAGGTTGGTTGGTTGAAAAAGAGGGGTTTTTTAATAGTTATTCAGTTGGCAATAGATGAAGGTGATTCTCTCAACTTGAAACACCTTAACAAATTAAGTTCCTTGAATGCATTAAATTGGCCAATAAATGTAAGTAATTTTTGCAACCTCATCCATTCTCACAATTAAAATTTTTGGAGTGCATTTAATTGGTTAATGTACATGTAAGTAATTCCTGCAAGTTGTAGCATTCACACAAATCAAGATTTTCAAGTGCATTCAATGACCAATACATGAAAATATTTTTTTCAAGTTGGAACACCTTGACAAATGAAGCTTTTGGAATGTACTCAATCGGTCAATATATGAAAGTAGTTATTTCAAGTTGAAATGCTTTGACAAATGAAACTTTTGGAATGTACTCAATTGGCCACTAGATGAAAGTAGTTATTTCAAGTTGGATTGCCTTGACAAATGAAGCTTTTGGAATGTACTCAATTGGCCAATAGATGAAAGTAATTATTTCAAGTTGGAATGCCTTGACAAATGAAGCACTTTGAGTGCATTCAATTCGCCTATAGATGAATGTATTTTTTTCAAGATGCTTTCAAGTTGAAGAAGTCTTATAAATGAAAAATTAGAGTGTATTCAATTGGCCAATAGATGAAGGTAATTTTTTCAAGTTGGAACACCCATTCAAATCAAGCTCTTGGAGTGCATTCAATTGGCCAATAGATGAAGGTAGTTCTTCTAATTTGGAACACTGTGATAAATCAAGCTTTTGGAGTGCATTCAATTGGCCAATAGATGAAGGTAGTTCTTTCAAGTTGGAACACACGTATAAAGAAAACTTTTGGAGTGCATTCAATTGGCCAATAGATGAAGGTAGTTCTTTCAAGTTGGAACACCCATTCAAATGAAGCTCTTGGAGTGCATTCAATTGGCCAATAGATGAAGGTAGTTCTTTCAACTTGGAACACCCATTCAAATCAAGCTCTTGAAGTGAATTCAATTGGCCAATAGATGAAGGTAGTTCTTTCAACTTGAAACATTCGTATAAAGAAAGCTTTTGGAGTGCATTCAATTGGTCAATAGATGAAGGTAGTTCTTTCAACTTGGAACACTTGTATAAAGAAAGCATTTGGAGTGCATTCAATTGGCCAATAGATGAAGGTAGTTCTTTCAAGTTGGAACACTCGAATAAATAAAACATTTGGAGTGCATTCAATTGGCCAATAGATGAAGGTAGTTCTTTTAACTTGAAACACCCATTCAAATGAAGCTCTTGGAGTGCATTCAATTGGCCAATAGATGAAGGTAGTTCTTTCAAGTTAGAACACCCATTCAAATGAAGCTCTTGGAGTGCATTCAATTGGCCAATAGATGAAGGTAGTTCTTTCAACTTGAAACATTCGTATAAAGAAAGCTTTTGGAGTGCATTCAATTGGTCAATAGATGAAAGTAGTTCTTTCAAGTTGAAACACCCACTCAAACCAAGTTCCTGGAGTGCATTCAATTGGCCAATAGATGAAAGTAGTCCTTTCAAGTTGGAAAACTCATTGAAACCAAGCTTTTGGAGTGCATTCAATTGGCCAATAAATGAAGGTAGTTCTTTCAACTTGGAACACCCATTCAAAGGAAGCTCTTGGAGTGCATTCAATTGGCCAATAGATGAAGGTAGTTCTTTCAACTTGGAACACCCACTCAAATTAAGCTTTTGGAGTGCATTCAATTGGCCAATAGATGAAGGTAATTCTTTCAAGTTGGAACACCCATTCAAATCAAGCTCTTGGAGTGCATTCAATTGGCCAATAGATGAAGGTAGTTCTTTCAAGTTGGAACACTCGTATAAAGAAAACTTTTGGAGTGCATTCAATTGGCCAATAGATGAAGGTAGTTCTTTCAAGTTGGAACACCCATTCAAATGAAGCTCTTGGAGTGCATTCAATTGGCCAATAGATGAAG
>Ga0209611_10002903_pt1 | contig 30034 bp, 23 predicted proteins | sample S1TSphgellanicum_3_FD_187693 | JGI IMG/M metagenome (GOLD analysis project Ga0209611, IMG submission 187693) | Host-associated microbial communities from peat moss isolated from Minnesota, USA - S1T2_Fc - Sphagnum magellanicum MG (SPAdes) (version 2) | ecosystem: Host-associated > Plants > Peat...
TAAACCCACTTGAAGGTCCAAGTACGTGGAATTACGGAAAGTTGGGACTTGGGGGTCGCTCCCGACTTCCAGCACTAAAAGGGGGTAGAGGGGCGTACTAAATGTCGCAACCCCACTTTGACCAAATGTGAGGGTGAAGCCCAACACTTGGAAAAGTTGGAGGTTTGGAGTCCTCTAGGACTCTTGAATGTTTAGAGCTCAATAGCAAGGCTCAAAACACCTCGCATTGGGGTGCTCTTGGTGTCATTGGAAAGGTCTTGAAACGTAGATATCGAAAATGGCCTCGCATTGGCAATTAGGACATTTTCAGCCCAAGTTATGGGCAAAAGAAGGGCCGGGAGTCAAACTGGCTGTTTGACTCCCGACCACTAAAAGTCGGGAATCGACCTCTTCCCGACGTCGCCTTGAAAAGTGCTACACGACGTTGGAAAGCTTTCAAAGAGAGCTACAACATTGATTTAGGACTCGTCCCGATCCGAGTTCAGCGCGAGGAGCTGTGAGCATTCAAAGTTCCAGGAGTCCAGCCGGGACACTTTTGGGACTCCATTTCGGGAGTCCCAACAAAATGTGCCATTCGGATGTAGCCTCCGCGACCAGCTGCAGAGAATACTATAAGGGGGAAGGTGGTGGCTTCCCCCGAGTCCGGGCCGTGGTGAGTCTTGTGTGTCCAAGTGCCCATGGCAAGTCCCAACACCCAAAGGTGTCCCGAATGCTAAACTAACCTGATTTGGTTGGTTTTTGGATGCAGATTCACACGAGCTAAGCTAGTCCCTCCTCCTAGTCTAATCCTTGGGCTCCCAACTCGACCCTCTACCCCTTTTTAGAGTTGGAAGCCGGGAGCGTGCTACCAAGTCTCAACTTTCCGCAACTTGACTTTGGGAAACCCTCAAGTGAGTTTCACCCCGTGACTTGGGAGCGCGTCACTAGAAGTCCCGGGATTAGACTAGGAAGAGGGACAAGTATTATTTCACTCGAATCTGCATCCAAAACCAACCACAAGAGGGTTAGTTCACATTTGGGAACACCCTTGGGTGTTGGGACAAGCCACGAGCACTTAGACTCACTTGACTTACCACGGCCCAAACTCGGGGGAAGCCACCACCTTCCCCCATATAGTATTCTCTGCAGCTCTTGATGGAGGCTACATTCAAATGGCTCTTTTTCCCGGGACTCCCAAAAAGGAGTCCCAAAAATGTCCAGGATTGGAGTCCTGAGACTTTGGGAGCTCATATCTCCCGGCTCCGACCTCCAATTGGAGTGAGGTCTAAACCAAAGTTGTAGTTCTCCTCGAGAGCTTTTCAACGCCATGTTGCACTCCTTCAACAAACGTCAGGAAGAGGTTGATTCCTTCCTATTATTGGCCCAACTTGAAAGAGGATGTGGAAGAATACATGAAGACTTACTTAACTTGCCAACGAAACAAAGTACTCAATAAGAAATAAGCCGGATTGTTACGACCATTACCCATTTCGGAAGGGCCGTGGGAAAGTGTCTCCATGGATTTCATGGTGAGTTTGCCACCATCAAGGGGGTTGGATGTGATCATGGTTGTGGTGGATCGATTTAACAAGATGGCACACTTCATTCCCACCAAGGAAAGTGCCACGGCCCAAGAAACGGGAAGGTTGTTCTTCACCCACGTGTTCAAGCATCATGGCCTCCCAAAGGACATTGTGTCGGACCAAGACCCGAAGTTCACAAGCAAGTTTTGGAAAGCCTTGTGGAAGCGCATGGGGTTAGAGCTCAAGATTAACACCTCATTTCGACCCCAAACGGATGGAGAAACCGAAAAGGTGAACTCAATGATTCAACAATTCTTAAGGAATTATGTGGCGGCAAATCAACAAAATTAGGTGGACCATTTGGAGTTGGTTAAATTTTATTATAACAATTCGGAGCATTTAGCAACGGGGGCCACCCCCTTTCAAATGGTGACGGGCAAGTCACCAATTGTGCCCACAACTTGGGTTGGGCAACCTTCGAGTGATGCAAATGAGGAAATACCCATGGTCACACAACTTGATGAAGAAAGGCAGCGCTTGTGGGAAATGGCCAAGGCTAATTTTGAGAAGGCGCATAAAAGGTACAAGGACTTTGCGGACAAGTCTCGACGAGAGGTGAATTTTGAAGAAGGGGATGAAGTGTGGTTGAACATCAAGAATTTTTGATTGCCAGAAAGGTTGAACCACAAGTTCTTCGGCCCATATGCGAGCCCATTCAAAGTGTTGGAAAAGAAATTTCTCGAGACTTACAAATTAAAACTACTAGAAAATCTTAAGGTTCATCCCGTATATCATGTTTCGCTTTCGAAGCCGGTCGCCCATGATGCCTCAAAGCCCAATTGAGAGCACAACTCAAGGCCCCCTCCGGACTTAGTTCATAATGAACCAAAATTTGAAGTGGAGGTCGTGCTCAAGTCAAGGGAACTAAAGGGGCGAGAACGGGAGTACTTGGTCAAGTGGAAAGGATACCATTCAATAAAGGCATCTTGAGTGAATTGGTCCGACATGGAACATGCCCAAGAAGCCAAAGAAGAATTTCACAATAGACCTTTTTGCCAATTTGTCGGTCACGATAGACATCCAAATGGCTTTTCTCTCCCAGGACTCTTGAATGGGAGTCCCGAAATCGCGCTTATGGGACTCTCACAACTTTGGAGCCTCATAACTTTGCAAGTAGACCTCGGATCGAAATGCACTCTGAAAAAAAGTTGTAGCTCTCGTCAAGAGCTTTTCAATCGTTTATCGCACGCCCTCTATAGCTAAGTAAATCGAGTCGATTCCCGACTTTTTCTGGTCGGGAGTCAAACTGGTAGTTTGATTCCCAACCCTTCTTTTGGCTATAACTTATGGTTTAGATGTCCAAATGAACAATACGAGCCCATTTTAAACATCTACGTTCTAAGAGCTTTCCAATGATATAAGGAATGCCACAAGCAATTGAATTTGACCCCTAAAATCGTTCTCTTAAATTTTGAAAGTCCACTAGGATTCCATCTCCCAAAGTGGGAGTTGCTTTGGGAGTGTGAGGGTTCACTCCCTCACACTTTCTTACACTCCCTTACACTCCCAGGAGTATGTGATGTGATTCCCAGGCTTCTTTTTGGCCCACACCCTTGTGACCTTTTTGCCTTGACTCCCAAGCTTCCTCTTGGCCCGCACCCTTACAAGCCCTTTGCCTTGGTCGTGAGCCCAAGGCTAGGGTTGCAACACCACGTTAACGAATAGGGGATCTACTCAAGTGCAAAAAAAAATCTTTATTGAAAGGAAATTACAACATGATGTTCACAACACGTAACATCAAGAACATTTCAAGGTTTTTGTCACATGAAATACACAAACTTGTGTAATGAAGAAAAGAGAATCAAACCATCAACACCAAGGTATTTAACTAAAAGACCAAACCAGAAATAACCAAATTAATATAAGTAAAAAAATATATCCAACCAGTGAAAATAACCTAATTACTTTCGTACTCCAATAACTAATGAAACCTAACTAATTGAATTTGAATTTTCAACAAAATGGACAACACATCAATCAATATCCAAGAAGGACTTGATTTCCTTCAAGATGTGGGTGTCGCAACCCCACTTTGAGGGAAGTGTAAGGTCGCCACTCACACTCCCGAAAATGGGACTTGGGAGTCCTCCGGAATTCCCGAAAATTCAAAACTCGATTGTAGGAATAAAAAAACCTCGCATTGAGGTGTTATTTATATTGTTGGAAAGGTCTCGGAGTGTAGATGTCCAAAATGGCCTCGCATGAGCCATTTGGACATCTGCAGCACAAGTTATGGGCGAAAGAAGGGTCGGGAGCCAAATTGGTAATTTGACTCCCGACCACTAAAAGTCGGAAATCGACCCAATTTTGGTGTGTGTAGGTGGAGTGCAACACATTGTTGGAAAGCTCTCAAGGAGAGCTACAAGTTTTCTTAAGACCTCGTCCCAATCGGAGGTTGGAGCGAGAAGTTATGAACGCCCAAAGTCCCGAGAGTCCAAACCGGGACAATTTCGGGACTCCACTTTGGGAGTCCTAGGAAAAAGTGCCATTCAGATGTAGGTGCAACAGAGAGACGCATAGAATACTATATGGGGGAAGGTGGTGGCTTCCTTGAATCTGGGCCGTGGTGAATCAAGTGAGTCCAAGGTTGCCCATGGCTTGTCCCAACACCAAAAGTGTGCAGAATGAGTTCTAACCAACTTGTTGGTTGGATTTGGATGCAGGACCGAATAAACTAAATAGCTTGTCCCTCTTCCTAGTCTGATCCCGGAGCTTTCAGCACGTCCCTCTCACCCCTTTTAATGCTGGAAGCTGGGAGCGGCACCAAGTTCCAACTATTTCCGCTCTTTAACATAGTTGGACCCTTCTTGGGTCTAACAAAGAACTTGGGGGCGCGTTATTGGGGAACATCATCATGGAAAAGAATAATTGCACCATTGTCAACGAGGTGTTTGTTTACAAAACCAAATACATTGTACATGTAGTTGTCGATATGATAATTTTAGAGCGTGACAACTGTTGATGGTTTAAAGACAAGAGGAACTGGCAAATTGGATGAAATTTCAACAATGAGGATAGTTGGCTTCCTATAATTAAAATCCTACAATGTGGATGGCAAATGATTAATATCCTACAAAAAAAAGAACCTTGTGAAATGCACATAATGAATTACATGTAGGAATACCTTTGTGAACATTTCATTTAGATCTTCATATTGAAAGGGCCATGAGCTTGATTCCATCTATAATTTCAATGCAATAACATTCTATTACAATGAGTTTCAATTGAAATAATCCAATATTCAAACTAAAATTTTACAAAGATTTCTTACACATTGTGCTCTACAATGATTTCGTGCATTGTTGTTAAAAATGTCCATACTGAATATAATTGAAAGAATAAAAAATAGTGATGACAAAAATCAAATGTAAACATTTAGACTTTGTGACTTGTCATGAAAACGTGTTAACATAAGTTAAAACAAATGATTTCGACATCTGAATACATGAATGAAAAAAAGGAATCAATACCCTAAAACAATATTTGTAGACAATACCCACTTTGTTTAGGGTCATAGGATCCAATTGTCGCAACCTTAGCTTTGGGCTTACAACCAAGGCAAAGGGGTTACAAGTTTGCGAGCCAAAAAGAAGCCTAAGAGTCAAAGCAAAGAGGTCGCAAGGGTGCGGGCCAAGAAGAAGCTCGGGAGTCACATCACATACTCCCGGGAGTGTAAGAAAGTGTGAGGGAATATGAAGGAGTGAACTTTCACACTCCCAAGGCAACTTCCACTCTGGGAGATGGAGTCCCGATGGACTCCCGAAACTTCAAAGAACGATTTCAAGAGTCAAAATTCAATGGCCTATGATGTTCATTATATCATTGGAAATCTTTTGGAACATAAATGTCTAAAATGGGCTTGCATTCCTCATTTGAACATCTGAAACACAAGTTATGTCTAAAAGAAAGGCCGGGAATCAAATTACCAATTTGACTCCCAACCAGAAAAATCAAGAATTGACCCGATTTACTTGGCTGCAAAGGGCATGCAACATACTGTTGGAAAGCTCTTGACAAGAGCTACAACTTTGATTAACAACGCATCTCGATCCGAGGTGTTCTCGCAAAGTTATGGGGCTCCAAAATCGTGGGAGTCCCAATCGGCACAATTTCAAGACTCCCACTCAGGAGCCATTTGGATGTGAGCTTCGTGGCCAGCCACAAAGTATACTATAAGAGGGAAGGTGGTGGCTTCCCCCAAGTCTGGGCCGTGGTGAGTTTAGTGTGTCCGTGTTGCCCGTGGTTCATCGTAGCACCAAAGGTGCTCCAATTATGCACTAACCACTTTGTGTGGGTTGTGTGCAGGCCCGTGTGAGTGAGTGAAGCTTGTCAACTCTTCCTAGTCCCATCTTGGAGCTCCAACACGCCCTTTTACCCCTCAAAGTGTTGTGAGCTAGGGAGTGTGCCTTAACTCTCCCCTCTTTCGTTGTTTTCTACTTGGGCTCACATTAGAGTCCTTCAAGGAGTTAGAGTGTGTCACCAACTAACTTAACACAATAATTTGCTCTTGTTGCAATTCATGTTTCATGTCTCCTTGTAAAATTCAAGATCAAAGCAGGGTGTACAACATGATCTTTGAAATGAAAAAAGAACCTTCTTTATGTTACTTGAAGAGGTCGATTGAAATCTACAATGCTATGAATAAATTCAATTTTCCAAGAAACATACCTCTTTGTATTCCAATATCTTGGTTGTTGAATTAAAATCCAAGCCCTGGAATCTTTCCTAGATGACACAAAATTTAATGTTTAAGCTTGTCCGACTTGTGTCACAAATATAAGTGAATTTAAATATAAAAGATTATTTACTTCCTCTTCAATGTTCATGGAATGAATCTGCACCTATTTGTCTTCACTTAAATGTGCTACCTATTTACAAATCCTTTGCATTAATTATTAATAATCATTCTTAAAAGATAATAATTCAACAATAGTCCTCTGTTCTCCTCAAGCTTTCATTTCATTACGCAATTATTGGTTTCTTTAAATCCATCTTTAGTCAAAAATTTGATACCATATCTCGGATTTCACATTTATAACATTGAAATAAAATTATATATTGAGACTACAAACTTAAGGTTAATAGTTTGATTCTTTCTCACCTCTTTCTCCAAATGCTCATTTGTAAGTGTCATCGGAACTTATTGAACATAAGTTAACTTGGTTAGAAAACAAGACATAGAAAGTCAAAGAAGAGTTTTATTTGAGAAAATGAAATCTCCCGCTTCTTTGTGCAAGTACTGTGGACTTTAATCGAAGCTACCAAATAACAAATAAAAATTATGTAATTGCGAAGTCATTTTTGGGAGGAACTTCGGCCATCATTAGGAGGTTTTTTAAACTGACGCACTCCCAACTCCTTGAAGGATTCAAATGTGAACCCAAGTAGAAAACAACGGAAGAGGGAGGAGTCGGGCCACGCTCCTTAACTCACAACACGTTGAGGGGTAAAGGGGCGTGTTAGAGCTCCGGGATGGGACTAGGAAGAGTTGACAAGCTTCACTCACTCACGTGGGCCTACACCTAACCCACACAAAGTGGTTAGTGCATAATTGGAACACCTTTGGTGCTACGATGAACCACGGGCAACACGGACACACTAAACTCACCACGGCCCGGACTTGGGGGAAGCCACCACCTTCCCCCTTATGGTATACTCTGTGGCTGGCCACAAAGCCTACATCCAAATGGCTTTTCTCTCCCAGGACTCTCGAGTGGGAATCCCGAAATCGTGCCAATTGGGACTCCTGCGACTTTGGAGCCCCATAACTTTGCGAAAAGACCTTGGATCGAGATGCACTTTCAATCAAAGTTGTAGCTCTTGTTGAGAGATTTTCAATGGTATGTTGCACGCCCTCTACAACCAAGTAAATCGGGTCGCTTCCTGATTTTTTCTGGTCAAGAGTCGAACCGGCAGTTTGACTCCCGGCCCTTCTTTTGGGCATATCTTGTGTTTTAGATGTTCAAATGAGCAATGCGAGCCCATTTTAGACATCTACATTCCAAGAGCTTTTCATGATATAATGAATGCCACAAGCCATTAAGTTTTGACCCCTGAAATTGCTCTTTAAAGTTTTGGGAGTCCACTGAGACTCCATCTCCCAAAGTGGGAGTTGCCTTGGGAGTGTGAGGGTTCATTCCCTCATACTCCCTCACACTTTCTTACACTCCCGGGAGTATGTGATGTGACTCCTGAGCTTCTTCTTGGCCCGCACCCTTGTGACCTCTTTGCCTTGACTCCCGGGCTTCTTTTGGGCTCGCAACTTTGTAACCTCTATGCCTTGGTTATGAGCCCAAAGCTAGGATTGTGACATAAACCCTGATTCAGGAAGGTCTTGGTAATTACCAAGATTTCTTATCAAGCTTGACCTAGGAACCACCTCGACCATCCCTAGGAGCTCCTCACAAACTTGACCTGGGAATCACCCCAGTCATCGTTAGGAATTTCATGTGGGTGGCATCACCCCGAACAACATTGTAAAAAATTTCTTGAACAAATTTAGTTGCAACTTAAGTGCCATTACTAGGTTGCAAGGCACCTTGAATGAGCGCATTAGCACCATCATTAAGCGGCCACCCCAAAATGAGCCCATGGCTACAACACCACCATCGAATGGCTACCCGAAGAGGCCATCTTCAAGATAAGCCACCGACTACAACATCATTGCCACAATGAGTTCATCAATACGGAGCCCCATGAGGAGATTTCTTGAGAGCTAATATCTTAAGACCACTCCTCCATTCTTATGGGGATTCTTTCAATTTGTTGGGTGCTATCGCTCATTGGAGCACCTTTGAATAATTTTTCCTGACTACCTTCAACATTGATGGTGGCCATGGTAAGAGATTCTTGAAGGTTTTTGCCTTGGCGCATTTAATGCATAATGTAACCCGACTTATACTTTCTCAACACAAGAAGCAAAGGAAACAATTCAACACAAAAAACAAAGCAACAAATTCAAGGAGGAGATTGAAAATTACCTTTTGGCTCATCATTGTTTGTGTTGGAGAAGCTTAAACTTGAAAATGAAGAACACATGGATTTTATACACATGAAACCCTAAAAGAAATTGTTTCCAAAAAGTGAACGCTAAATACTTGAATCTTTGCTTGCTGATGAACAACCAAAAATCTTCATTACCTTCCTCCTCTATTTCTTCTTGGTGCTAAACCATGAGGTTTCTCCTCCTTGCTTACGCCATTTCTCTACTTCTTTTGCGTTGTTTGGAGTTGGTCCACAATTTTGTCTTCTTTTCTTTGTTCTTAGCTTGAGTGTTATGTCTTATTGTTCTCACATTTTTGTAATCTATATTTGGTTATGAATCAAGAACACTCATACTAATTTTAATTTTAATTGCCTCAATGTGTTTAATATTACTATTATTGTTATAAATCAAATTCATATAGATAGTACTTCCCTCCACAATTATATTATTATTATCAACTATCCTATAATTTTTAGATTCCAAGAAAATGTGCAATAAATATATGGAAGATCTAAAAATTATTTTGTAAAGAGTTTGTCAAGCAATAAATTTACCAGTGGTTGCAACTTTTCCTCATCCCACAAAATATTATCTATATATTATTTATTATCCATTTTTTTGTAGTTAACCTATCATGTTTAAATATTCAAAAATTATGAAATTTTAGGCATGGGAAAGAAGGAAGTGTGTGTGATTTCATAATGGTTGGTGATCATGTGGTTATGGCAGAGACTTGAACTCCAAACAAGGAATCCAAAAAAAACCCAAGTTGGTAGTGTTAATTTTTTTGGAAGAATTTTGCCTTCAAGTGAAAATATAAATTGAAAACTCAAAAAAAAAGTTATTTTCAAAGTTTTCAAATGCCAAAGTGGGAAATAATTCATACATAATCATAGATTTTTCAATGTTTATTTTTTATAACCTAAATCCCATGATTTTTTTAACATTGAATATATTTGTCGCAACCCCACTTTGGGCAAAGTGGGGGAATGCAACTCCCACTCCCAAAAGTGGGAGACTTGGAGTCCTCCGAGACTCCCAAAAACTCAGAAGACGATTTGAGGGTTCAAATCTCCTCACATTGGTGCGATATTTATGTCATTGGAAAGGTCTTGAAGTGTAAATGTCCAAAATGGCCTCGCATGAGCCATTTGGACATCTGCAGCCCAAGTTATGGGCAAAAGAAGGGCCGGGAGTCAAACTGGCAGTTTGACTCCCAACCACTAAAAGTCGGGAATCGACCTCTTCCCGATGTCCGATTCTAGAGTGCGACATGGAATTGAAATTTTTTTGAGGAGAGCTACAACTTTGGTTTAGACCTCGTTTTGATCTGACTCTGCAGTCGGGAGTTATGAGCTGCCAAAGTCCCGGGATTCCAACCCAGGATAGTTTCGGGACTCCAACTTGGGAGTCTTGGGAAAAAGTGCCATTTGGATGTAGCTTCGGCGGAGAGCTGCAGAGAATACTATATGGGGGAAAGTGATGGTTTCCCCCGAGTTCGGGCCGTGGTGAGTCTTGTGTCAAAGTGCCCGTGGCTTGTCCCAACACCCAAGGGTGTTCCCGAATGCTAACTAACCCTCTTGTGATTGGTTTTGGATGCAGATTCAAGCTTGATAATCTAGTCCCTCTTCCTAGTTTAATCCCGGGACTTCTAGCACACCCCTCTACCCCCTTTTAGTGCTGGAAGTCGGGAGCGGGCCCCAAGTCCCAACTTTTTGCAACCCTACATAGTTGGACCCTCAAGTGGGTTCAACAAGGGACTTGGGAATGCGTCAATATCAATTAGATATTTTTGAATAAAATCATCTATATTTTTTATGTCCTATTTGGTTTAATTAGATAATTCATGGTTAATCATGCCCTAAAAATTAAGTGTCGCATCAATATAATAGTTCATACTTCCTACCATCTGATGGGAGTGTGGTTGTATCATTAAAGGGGTTGAGTGGAGTTGTCCACTTGATGTGATTTGATACACCACAAGTATATGTTGGTTTATTTTGCTACTGGTTAAGGATATGGTGGCTCCACCCACAATGGTGTAGAGGTCCTTAAGTGCCTCTATGGGGATGGCATTTAACAAATTGAACGTTGTTCCCCAAAGTCAAGCAGCCATTGTTCAGCGTTGCAAAAAAACATTAAACATTATTATAAAGCCAAAATCATTTATAAACAAATAGATCATGGTATTCATGCTCCTCCTATTATGTTGGTTACTTGTTTATAGCCCAAGGTGTATCAATTGAACTACATAAGTTTTGGTTTGTCATAATGACCTTATGTGTTGTGTGGGAGGGACAAACAAGAAATATGCACTTGATAGGCTTGCCTTGCCTTCCTTATGGCATGTGCAAGCAGGGATAAATTTCATTCAAATTGAAGTGGTTGCATTGGAGGAGGTTGGTTTTTTACTCTAAGAGAAACCAAGATGTCGCCTTGTTAATCTGGTTGGGGATGACATATTTGCACTTATGAACCACCCTTCTATGTGTGCCCCTCATAATTTCTTTGGCGATGGTACTTTTGCCCATGTCTATAAACCATTAGATCCAAATGCTTGGCCCAAATCAAGGAATGAGAAAAAAATTCATCGTCCCAACATGTTCAAACTATCCATTTTATAAGAAAACAAATGGGAGGTGGGACACACTCTTGAAGCCACATTGCTAATTCCCTCAAACATTCCTCCTCCAAGATATGGACGACTTTACTGCCTATTTTCAGGACTGCCAAAAAATCGTAATCAATATGAGGTAACAATTAATGATTACTCGACTTACATTCACATGGATTTTTCTTCCATGATGGATTCAGCCTTCGACAAGCAAAGGCCATGGGTGTCATGTAAGCACTTGTATTACATTTTACAATATGCCATGTATTATGGGACTAGAATACCATTCATCCATTATCCATCTTGGAGCTAGAATGAGGTTCATATATTATTAGATTGTGCCAAAGTCATGGAGGTAAATTAGGTTGGAATGTCATTAAATAGTTGTTAAATAGGATTGTTATGGGTTCTGTTTTTTGGAATTTATTTTGCTACAAAAATGAAAATATTCTTCAACATGATGTGTGTAGTGCACTATTCATTAATTTTTCAAGCATTTTCCCATTCCATCGTTATGTAGACTTCCTACCCTTGATTTATTGTGTGACTTGACTTAACTTACACAAGTTATAGTTTCACTATTTTACATTGCAATGTAGCTCCTTCAAGTTTAACCTCTGCCACCTTTTTTTGTGGATGAAGTTGGACATGAAAATTATGCGAGTCCAATAATTTCCATTCATCATAATTATTTTGGAATTACTTTCATCCATACACTCAACCAATTAAAACTTTCATCCAAACAATTTGTCAACTTCTAATTATCATCCAAAAGTTCATTCATGTTCCATATTCATCCAAATATTTCATCTTTTTGTAACTTTCATCCATGTAGATGTGGTTTTCATCCAACATAATTATTTTGGAACATCCATAAATTTCAACTTGTCAAAATTTTCATCCAAATTATCCGTCAACTTGTAATTATCATCCAAAAGTTCATTGATGTTTAAATTTCATCCAAACTTTTCATCCATTTTGTGACGTCAATGTGCATGTGGAAAAATATTTTCCATGTCATTCCTATGTGGCATAGGGATTTTTAAAAATAATTTCTTCATCATCAAATTATTCCAAAAATATCCATTCTTGCTCACAAGCTCATGCTCACGTGCTTGTTTCATAATGTTGTTATTTGGTGAACGTGTGAATAAGAGCATGAGCTTGCAAGCAAAAGCTAAAAAGCATATTTTAATCATATTCCATCCATGTCAACTAGAATATTCTTTGATAGATTTTAATGACATGTCAAAATATACCTTGATAATTTAAATATATTCCACCATGTCACCAAAAACTCATGTGTCATCATTGCCACGTGGATTTGCCACATAGACACTTGATAATAATGTATTTGTTCAATCAAACATTAATACAAAAAATTACCAAGGTGGGTGCCCCATGTGTTGAAGCAAAAATTTTTTTGGCACATTTATTAAAAGTCTTGCCCCTTGGTTTCAGATGTGTCCTTGTGGCAAAATATTAGATTCAATAGAAGCATATTCTGCATTGCCATGTCATTCATGACCATTATAATGGGAAACAAGTTAAACATAGTTGTAACATGAACTTGTCAACAAAACACGTGGTCAAATATAATAGTTATCTATATATAATACAAAAATCTTATGACAAAAGATATTTCAACCATTCTAACAACATTATTGTGAAACAACTATTCTAATAACACTAAAAATTTGATGCAGAGTTTACTGATGTATCCTATAAAGGGTTAAATAACTAAGGGCATCACTATAGGAATGTAAAAAAAGAATGCAAGAAATTAACAACTACACTATAATGACATTATGAGAAATCACATATGTAAACATCACACTACCATGTAACCAAAACTATAAAAAAACTCATATACAACCGTTATGCAACTATCTTTTAGGTATTACAACTACTCTACAACTATCCCTTTAGAAATATAGTGTATTAATAAATAAATTGCCACGTCAAAAAATCAATTAATTGTTTCATAGTTGCAAGTGAGTTGAAAATGGGTTTTTTATATGATAATTTATATACATCATACATACATATGTAGTGAACCATGTTTGAATTTTTCAAGAGTTGCATTATAGTTGCATGTGGCAATTACTTTAGAACGATTATAAATGTGTCATTAAAGCAACAACTACGTTGCAACTAATGTACAATGTACATACATGCAATCATCCCATGTGTCCACACTTCCACCACCCATTATGGGATACATTTGCTACTAGTTTTCGATTATGATTCCCATTGATACAATTAATATGGCCACTAGTACATCATTATTAAAGTATTATTATTCAACCATGTTATGACTATAATATAACTACTTATAACATAATAAGGATACATATTCATTAGTTATTTATATTTTCATCATATGTGTTTCATTTTGAGTGATTTAAAATGTTATGGGATCATTACCTCAAATTTTAAAAATCATCTTTGAAGTGGAAAGAAAATTGAGTAATGAAAAAATAACAAGTAGAGAAATAAGCTTTCCAACTTATAAAACACTTTTTTTTCCCTCTTTTTTTAGACCCCTCCTACTTTCAAACCTCATAACTTTCTTATTTTTTATTCATTTAAAATAATTAAAAATGTTATAGGAGCACTACATGAAGTTCTACAAATCATTTTTGAACTCTAATAACAAAAAAACAACATACAAGGAATTTTGTTAGTGTTTGGGAATTGACCTTTGTAACATTTAGTGATTTGTTTTTTGAGTTTTTGACCCCCTCTACTTTGAGGGGCCATAACTTTCTCAATTCTATTCCATTTTTTACAATTTTTAGTGCACCAAATGCACCAATAGGAGGGGTTTAAGTTTTGTTCAAACACTAAAAACAATGGAGCCCTCCCCTTGGATCTGGCTTGCCTTCAATGCTTAAGTGTTATAATTACAACTCAATTTGCAACTAATGAACAACTAAAAGATTTAACCCATATGCTTTATTTTTAGATCTCATATTACAAACTATATAAAAAAAGGTTTATTCTCTTATGTTCTCCATTAAAATGCACGTGCCATTTTGGGATGAACTTTAAAAAGCTAAACCTAAAGACAAAACATAAAATATAAAATAAAATTTCACGGTTATTCTTTGGTGCATCTAGTCTTGTGTTTTTCCTACCTACTTACCTACTTAAGTAAGTAAGTAAGTCCTATTTTTCTACCTACCTATGTAGGTAGGTCCTAGGTAAATATGTAGGTATGTAGGTTTTAAAACCTACCTACCTACCTACCTACCTATGGTTATGTATGACCTATCAAGCTGCTATATTTTATTTTATTTTATTTTCCAAAATACAATTAATATGTCATGTGACAATTTTTATTGTGCCACTTGTCACAATCTTGGACCATCATTAATAATCATAATGGATGATGGAGATCAATATTTCAAAAAAAAAATTATGTCCAATTTTTTTCATAATGCCATGTGTTGAGTTTTAATAGATGGATGACAATTAATGACATTAACATGACATAATGGGTGAAGTTATAATGGAGTTGCATAGTAGTTGAAAGTGAATTGTTTTGATTGAGTTGTAATGAGTTGCATTGTATATACGGCGAGTTGCAATTTTGCAACTTTGGAATTCATGCAATTTTTCCGTTAACATTCATGGCATATAAATACAACGAGTTGCAAGGCCAATTGCAAAACACATTCTTTTTCATAATATGAATATCTATCGAGAACTTGGCAATGCCACTCTCCATATAAAATCTAATTACCATTGTCATAAAATCTAACATGTCTATGGCCATTGTTACATATATTAAAAGATTATTGTATTCCAATGCAAACCACATTTAATTTATTCAAGAAGTGGGTATTTAATTTGTAAGTTTTCATGCACACACTATTAGTAACAACTTGTTCTTTTGTTGTGCTATGAGTTTTCTATACAAATTTTTCATTCTAAATTGTTTTGCTCCATTTTGAAAAAGACAAAAAAAATGGCTAGTCGAACTCTTCAAGACTTAAACTTATACCCTATTGTTGGGAAGAAAGAAATGAAATCCACCAATGCAAAATACCAAATACTAGTTGGACATTGGACAACAAGGAACCATTTGCAAGATTACAAAATCTATGCGACAGTGATTTGTATGTTTGACAAGGACTTTCTCAATAGCTTACTATAAACAATCCCTGGCTAGCACACCTAATAAATCAAAATTACAAAAGTTGACTTTTAAAGCAATCTGATATTTATTGGGATTTGTGTTTTTAAATAAATATTCGCTCAAGATCACAATTAATTAAAAATGGCCAAAGAAACAAAATAAGATAGAGGAAGATGAGTAAGAATCACCAACATTTGTTTATTACAAGGAGACAGACACAATGTTGCCATTGGTGAAAGTTGGCCTTCAGACTCCAACTAAAATGCAAAAATCTTGTAGTGACGATGACGCAAGAATGTCGAAAGTGTGGTAGAATCATCTAAGGAAGTGGATGATGAACTAGATTTGAGCATTGAAGGCTCCCCACAATACTACCATATACGAAGCCATTGACATCAATGACATCTTAGAACCATGGGAAATTAACAGAGAATTATAAAAATGTCATTTGCAAGACCATAAAATGAACTAACATTATTGGAGTGGAAGAGTTGAACTGGTGCAAAATGGGTGTTTGTTTATGTGTGTTTGGTTCTTTTATCACGGTCGCTTGAGGAGTATTGCATTATAAGATCTTTGATCAATTAGATCATTGAATTTTCTTTCAAAATTGACAAATGAAAGTTTTGATTTGCTTGAACAACGACAACTAAATGAGAACCATAGGAATATCATTTGCAAGACCATCAAACGAACTAACAAATCCAACTAGAAGTTGAATTATTTTTTGCCCATTACAATCTTGGAAATTTGTATCGAAATTGAACTAGGATTTCTATTCACAATATAAAAAATACTTTAGATATAATAGTTGACACTTGATTTCACATAAATATGTTGAACACAAAAGCAATGTAGGATATAAAAGGACAAATGAAATATTTATGGCCATTTAAAAACAAGACAAATTGGGATTTGGTTTCAAATATACTTAAAATTATATTCATAATTGGAAAACACACTCCACACATGCATATTCTGATATAATTCCATCATTACAAAGTTGAACTCGACTTCAATTCAATTATAAAAAGACATTTCATCAGATAATGTGGTTATTAAATTATAAAATTTTTGATTTGTTATCAAATAAACTCAAACTTAAATTCATAATTGATATATACTATATATAAACATTAAATATACAATGGAAATGTTTGATCTACTACTAGCATAAGTTTAGTAAAATCAATCCAATGCATTTATAAGAACATTTGACTTATCTCTACAAGTTTCTAATATTCCAAGTTGGGTTATATTTCAGAAAATATGTACATTAGAACTATGGCTTGAAATATTATCCAAAATATAATTTGCTAAGTTGATCAAAACATGCACACATACAATCTATGATTAGTGTGCATAAAATGTGTTTCAACCCATATGGCAAGCCATTTGGAAAAATAGAAAAAACATTTCAAGAATTTATAGATGAATTCTTTAATTTATTTGCTTGAACATTTACAACCATCATTTAAAGTTTGAAATCAATTCTCAACGTGAGGTACATATTTTTTATACCTCTTAAAAGACAATGGTTTTCATTTGCATAATGAATAACATTTATAAGTTGCAACAAATAAACTACTATTCAGACATGAATATTATGATGATATACTTCGATTATTAGAAGATTGATTTCACCTGTAATGCATATATAAAATGAAATTTCATCTCTTGATTTGATTATTCAATTTTAAAATTTGAAAATTGTTATTAAGTAACCACAAACTTAATTGGAAATTATTATGTATTGTTAGGTGTTGTTTAAGTATTATTAGGTATAATTCCCCACTTCAGGGCACAACATTTGATTGAAATTATGACATTATAAATAATTACATACTTTTGTGTGTCAGGTTGTTAAACTAATAAAATTGAAAGGCTTGATTTGATACCAACATAACCATTTTCACATTAACATAAATTATTTTTGTAAATTTCCAATTTTGCAATTTGAAATATGTTTTCAAAAAACATGTACATTGGAACTTTGGCTTGAGATATTCTTTAAAAAAATGCAATGTTGATAAAAACAAGGAAACGTATAATCTCTATATGGCATCCATATGATGTGTACAAACCAATATGGTCTTCCAATTGCAAAGAACCCAATTCTCTTGCAAAAATTTATAAATGCAAAACTTGGTATGCTTGAACATTTGCAAGAATCATTTAAAATTTGAAATCATTTTAAAAGCACTGATATATAATTCCATGCATCTCAAAAAACAAAAGTCGTAATTTGCACCAAGAATAACCTCTTTGAGTTCAATTTAATAAATTATAATTTAACATGCAAATAATTTCACAAATAATTTCTTTTAAAATTAATTATTTTATGTGGAGACAATTTATGAAACTTCTGATTTTCCTTGATCTCTACTTTAATCATTACAAGGTGGAGGTCATTTTACAACCCCGATTATTTAACATGAAAACCTAAGCAGAAACAAGTAACACCCATAGAACATGGAATTGCATGGGTAGAACATACAATTGATCCCAAAATTAGGTTTTAAATTACAACAAGCATTCCAACAAATAACATTATATTGTCACTCTTGTTTAACAATGGTTATTCCAACATTGTGGTATGTATAAGATTCGACACATATACTACAAGAGTTCTAGGAAGATGAAGTAAGAAGAACCTTGTGTGAAAGTTGAAATAAAAGCAAAGTCTGGCACAACACATATAAGCATCAATAGAGATCTCCACCCAACATGTTCATAAAGTTAGTGATCCACCCCCAAGCTCAAAAATTAACCTTAAACATCTTCTAATGTTTCATCATCAATGTAACTTTTAACTCCTAGATCATAACCACATGAAACTATCCATGAAGGAGGTGAATTGTGTTGAAGGTGAGGACACCAAAGCCCGAGCTTGAGCCTTGACATATGATGGTAGCAAAAAACTAATGGCAAGATCCCGGAACATTTCATCCTCCCCAAATAAAAGGATGTTCCTTAGTGGAGACATCATTTTACAAATCAAGAGAGAGGATAACGTGAGGCATACAACAGACATAATTGAAAGTATGCATAATATTGATGCAAGTGGTCAACTTACTCAAAGTCAAACAATGTCTTCAAGCGTTTCTTGACAAGAAAATTAATGTCAAAGCTATGAACATGTTCGATGTTAAGGTTAAGTGTGGCTACTTCAACAAAAGGTTTCAACACCTCCATGAAAACCTCCATATTTGACTTCAAAGCTAGGATGTGGCACCCAAGGCTTTGGTAGGCCTTAATAGTGTTGTTTGCAAAGTGAAAGATCGTTAGACACAATATTTGATGCAGAGATTGAAAATGAATTTCTTGAGGAAGGGCACATACTTGTGGATGTAAATAAGTCCGCAACAAAGGATCTAGTCTTGGAACACACATTGATCAAAGCCTGAGCAATAATAAGATGTAAGCCTGAACAATAATAAGATTTATTTCATGTGAAGCCCTGAAGGGCTCATGATCACAAGCCTTGGATATAGACATAAAGGCCCTATCCATCCAATTATAGAACACATCTTCATTAAAAACATTAATAGAGTTGTTCATAAACTCATTGGATGGTGAGGAGAAGATGAATCTCCCATTGCCCAAGGAGCTCCCATCAAGAACCTTAACGAGAAGAGTTGCACAGTTAAAGAATGTCTGCAAAATTTAAAAATGGATTTTAGTTGAAGGAGAGAAGAAAAAAATACAATGAAAACTTTACGGATTATGATGGAACCTTGAGAGATGGGTATTTGCTACTCATGAAGTGACGCACTCCCAACTCCTCGAAGGACCCAAATGTGAGTCCAAGTAGAAGACAGCGGAAGAGGGAGGAATCGGGCCACGCTCCTTAGTTCAGAACACTTTGAGGGGTAGAGGGGTGTGTTGGAGCTCCGGGATGGGACTAGGAAGAGTTGACAAGCTTCACTCACTGACATGGGCTTACACACAACCCACACAAAGTGGTTAGTGCATAGTTGGAGCACCTTTGGTGTTCGGACGAGCCACGGGCAACACGGACACAATAGATTCACCACGGCCTGGACTTGAGGGAAGCCACCACCTTCCCCCTTATAGTATATTTTGTGGCTAGCCACAAAGCTTACATCCAAATGGCTTTTCTCTCTCGGGACTCCTGAATGGGAGTCCCGAAATTGCGCCAAATGGGATTCCCACGACTTTGGAACCCCATAATTTTACAAGCAAACCTCGGATCGTGATGTGGTCTCAATCAAAGTTGTAGCTCTCATCAAGAGCTTTTTAACGATATGTTGCACGCCCTCTGTAGCCAAGTAAATCGAGTCAATTCTTGACTTTTTCTAGTTGGGAGTCAAATTGGCAGTTTGACTCCTGGCCCTTCTTTTGGCCATAACTTGTGTTTCATATATTCAAATGAGCAATGCAAGCCCATTTTAGACATCTAAGTTCCAAGAGATTTCCAATGGTATAAAGAACACCACAAGCCATTGAGTTTTGACCCCTGAAATCATTCTCTAAAATTTCGGGAGTCCACCGGGACTCCGTTTCCCAAAGTGGGAGTTGCATTGGGAGTGTGAGGGTTCACTCCCTCACACTTTCTTACACTCCTGGGAGTATGTGATGTGATTCCCAAGCTTCTTTTTGGCCACACCCTTGCGACCTCTTTGCCTTGACTCCTAGGCTTAATCTTAGCCCGCACCCTTGCAAGCCCTTTGCCTTGGTCACGAGCCCAAGGCTAGGGTTGCAACATGAAGGGTAATGAGTTCACCACAACCCACTTCATCCAAATTTGGAAGCCATAGTTTTCTAGATAAGACTTGACCTCCTTTAGAACTTTAAGGTCATCTAGGTGAAATAATAACACATCCCCATTAAAGGCTAAGAACTTCTTGGTAAAATCAAAGACTGTAGCAATGTATTCATCAACCTTTTGAATGCAAGCAAGAATGTTAGAAGGGTTCTTTGATATGAAAGGAACAAGAAGGTTTTCAAGAACGTCAACATTGATAAGTTGAACCTTGCCACTAGGATTCATTTACACAAAAAGAGGAAAAAAATTAATTCATCTAAGACAAGTTGTTTCAACTATGTTGTAAAGTGAAAGAGAATGTATTGTAAGCCTACATGGGTTTAATTACAATCAAAGGAGCCATTATTATTACTAGATTGTAACAGTGGGGTTCTTTTCAGGCACTTTTTTTTAAAAAATTATTGCTATGTGGCACTTCTTGATTGACTTGATTTCAAACATGGCGATATGAAATTCGTGAAATCTATTATCACCATTTGTGAACCATACCAACACAACCATGTGTGGTAGTTTCAATTTTAAGAATTACATCAAGGTTATTTGAGTGTGGTAAATTATTAGGGGCTTTTAGTAATTTCATAAGGGTGATGAATACACGTGATTGTATGGAGGGGTTGTTTTCTTTTCCGAAATACGATATTGGTGAATAAGGTGTTGGGTTAGTTCTTTTCTTCAACAAAAAGTTAGTAATCATAGTTTTAGAACCTCAATGGTGTAATTAGGGGAAAGAAATCTCTAGAAGGTTAGGGGTAGAAACAAACACTAAAATTGGTGGTGTTCAGCAAAACATTGGTCTTATTATAGCATTTAGTAAGTAGCAAGGATGTTTGAGATTCATGAAGCAGTTGAAGGGGTGTCAATGAAAGGTCCATTAAAGATATAATGATCTTCAAGCCTTATGAACATAAGATTAATTCGAGACAACTTAACGATTAAATAAATAGTGTGATAGGATGACAATGGCAACGTGAATGTCTTAGTGAACGAAACATTTTTAAGTAAGGATAAGCTTAGTGAGGAACTGCAATTACATGTTGAATCTTGGGCTATGCTTCAATGATAGTTTATAACTGCAAGAAATGTAGGATGCATTGAACGGTGCAAACTAGATAATCTGTCTTGCTATTAGAAGGTAGTTGATGAATCGGACCGTGTAACCAACAGTAGTGTCCAACGCTAGGAATTGAAAACCATGTGAAGATAGAAGTGTCTTTAATTTCATAACAACTTTCATAAACGGTTTCAAATTCATCATCAAAAGCAAAGTCAACTTGCAACAAGATCACAAGGGTGTAAGAGTTTAGAAAATGTGATAATACTAAGCTCGAGGGGGTTCAACTTCAAAAAAAACATGCATCTCTCAAGGTTTACGATCTTCATCACAAGGATGTTGCGTCAATGTCAAATCTAGAGATGTTTCTGGGGCCGATTTTTCATTCACTTGTGCAACTTGAGGCCTATAAGATGTGGCCATACGGGACGCTAAAATATCAAGGAAAATTAAAGAGATTTTTAATCAAAACCAAATCAACAATGAATGTGTGAAAGACTTATTACATCAAGATGCAGGGTTGTAATTTATAGATCAAAGAAAAAGAAGGAAATGCATAAGTAATGGCCTAGAACCATAGTAAAGTATAAAGCCTTGATATCAATGGAAAAAATGATAGTTTAAGTAAAATTTGTTCGGGGGAAAATGGGAAGAAGGGAAAAGGTGCTTCTCCTTCTCCTTCCATTGGCCACCAAACAATGGAACCTTCCAAAGGCCACCAAGCATGGAACCTTTAAAAGGCCACCAAGCAATGGACCTTCCAAAGGCCGCCAAGCATGGAACCTTTCAAGGGCCACCAAACATTAGAACCTTCCATTGGCCACCAAGTTGAGATCTTATTTCCTGTCGCAACCCCACTTTGGCCAAGTGTGGGGGTGAAGCCCAACACTTGGAAAAGTTGGAGATTTGGAGTCCTCTGGGACTCCTGAATGTTCAGAGCTCAACAGCAAGGCTCAAAACACCTTGCATTGAGGTGTTCTTGGTGTCATTGGAAAGGTCTTGAAACCTAGATATCGAAAATGGCCTCGCATTGGCCATTCGGACATCTGCAGCCCAAGTTATGGGCAAAAGAAGGGCCGGGAGTCAAACTGGCAGTTTGACTCTCGACCACTAAAAGTCGGGAATCGACCCTTTCCCGACGTCGCTTCAGGAAGTGTAACATGTCGTTGAAAAGATCTCGACGAGGGCTATAACTTTGGTTTAGACCTCGTTATGATCGGACTCTGTAGTCGAGAGTTATGGCCGTTCAAAGTTCCGGGAGTCTAGCATGGACAGTTTCGGGACTCCATTTCGGGAGTCCCAACAAAATGTGCCATTTGTATTTTGCCTCGGCGGCGAGCTGCAGAGAATACTATATGGGGGAAGGTGGTGGCTTCCCCCGAGTCTGGGCTGTGGTGAGTCTTGTGTGTCCAAGTGCCCGTGGCAAGTCCGAACACCCCAAGGGTGTCCTGAATGCTAAACTAACCTTTTGTGGTTGGTTTTTGGATGTAGATTCACATGAGCTAAACTAGTCCCTCTTCCTAGTCTAATCTCTGGGCTCCCAACTCGACCCTCTACCCCTTTTTAGAGTTGGAAGTCGGGAGCGTGCCGCTAAGTCACAATTTCCGCAACTTGACTTTGTGAAACCCTCAAATGGGTTGCACCCCGTGACTTGGGAACATGTCATTTCCCCTCCTTCCTTCTCCTTTTTTTTAAGAAGGCGAATTCGGATCATTGAGGTTTTTTTTTTCTTTTCCCGGGATAATTTTTAATTCAAATCTTGAAAATACTTGTTCCCACAACCTTGTTGAGGAAGAAAAGAATGATTAGTCTTAGTAAATGGTAGGAAGAAATAGTGTAGATTGGACATTTGTAATAGTTTTGAAAGAATGGAAGTGAAAGAATGGAAGAGTAGGGATAGTTGAAATCTCATAAAAGTCTCACAAACCCTCTCAATTTTGGTAGCATAACTTCTTACTGGTTTAACTACAAAGTTTACAATTTAGTAACAAGGTGCGCCTTGTAGTTAGCTTTCTAAAGAGCTAACGCAAGCTAGATTTGAATGACATATGTTTTAGGAATAATATTTCAAGTGATTGGTGGTCTGTAGCCAAGTTGAACTTACTACCTTTGTGAAACCCTTGGGTTTGGTGGCATAGCTTCTTATTGGTTTAGTTGAAGAATTTAAGATTTGGTAGGAGGTTGTGCCTTGTAATTAGCTTTCTAAGGAGCTAAGGAAAACCAGATTTGAATAACATATGTGTTAGGAATAATATTTCAAGTGACTGGTGGTCTATTTTCGTAAAACCCTCTCGGGTTTGGTGGCATAGCTTCTAATTAGCTTAGCTATAGAGCTTAGGATTTGGTAGGGAGGCGTGCCTTGTAGTTAGCTTTGTAATGAGCTAAAGCAAGCCATATTTGAATAACATATGTGGTAGGAATAATATTTCAAGTGGTTGGTGATTTGCAGCTAAGTTGAACATGGTGTTGAACCCTTAAAGGTTGGTTTAAATGAATGACAATTTGACATAAAATTCTAGGATTTGAAGTCTTTGAGCTTGGAAAATATATCTATCAATTCTAAATCATAAATGATGCATAGGAGGCGAGTTACTTGGTTTCAACTATAAACGTAATTTAACGTCTAAAAATACATTTGCATTTTTCCTTCATTAGTAACATATGTACTTTCAAATATAGTCACCTCATAAAATTGAGAGTAGAAGGACAAGAAGTTGCCTCACATCGTTAGACCCTAAACCTTTTTCATTGTGGCTTGTTTTCACTTCATTCTTTCAAGTTATTTCTCAAAGTTGGAACATGAGACATGAGTAAGTAATGAACATTTTGTGCAATGTGCTATAGTTTATTTTCGCTTCATTCTTTCAAGTTATTTCTCGAAGTTGGAACATGAGACATGAGTGAGCAATGAACATTTTGTGCAATGTGCTATAGTTTGTTCTCGCTTCATTCTTTCATGTTTTTTCTCAAAGTTGGAATGCCATATGCGAGTGAGCAATGAACATTTTGTGCAATGTGTTGTAGCTTATTTTCACTTCATTCTTTCACGTTCTTTTTTGTCAGAACATGGGACGCATGTGAGCAATGATGATGCGTTCCCAAGTCCCTAGTTAGTCTTAAGTTGGGGCTAAGTTACTCAAGTTGCGGAATTATGGGGGACTCGAGGCACGCTCCTAGCTCTTAGCACTAAAAGGGGTAGAGGGGCGTGCTGAAGCTCCGGGATGGGACTAGGAAGAGTGACAAGCTATTCACTTACTTGAGCTTGCATGAAAACCAACCAACAAGCTGGTTAGTTCACTTTATGATGCACCCTTGGTGCTAGGACAAGCCATGGGCAACTCTGGACTCACATGACTCACCAGGCCCAAATTCAAGGGAAGCCACCACCTTCCCCCATATAGTATACTCTATGCCTCTCCATGGCACCCACATCCAAATGGCTTTTTGTCCCGGGACTCCCAAGGAGGAGTCTCGAAATTGTCCCAGTTTAGACTTTCGGGACTTTGTGAGATCATAACTCTTTGCTTAGACCTCCAATTGGGATGAGGTCTAAAACAAACTTATAGCTCTCTTTAAGAGCTTTCCAAGTGTGTCACAATCCACCTGCACGCACCGGGGTCGGGTCGATTCTTGACTTTTAGTGGTCGGGAGTCAAACTGGCAATTTGATTCCCGGCCTTTTTTTTGCCATAACTTGTGCTATAGATGTCCAAATGGCCCATGCGAGGCCATTTTCGACATCTACATTTCAATAGCTTTTCAATGATATAAAGAACACCCCAATGCAAAGTGTTTTGACCCATGCAATCGAGCTCTGAAGTTTTGGGAGTCCCGGAGGACTCCCAAGTCCCAACTTTGGGAGTGTGAGTTTCATCCTCACACTCTCCCAGGTAGGGTTGCGACAAATGAACATTTTGTGCAATGTGTGTTTGGTGAATGGTGAGTCTGTTAATAACTTAAAGTTTAAAAATGGGCATTGGTGGAGGCAATAGGTGCTAATACTTTGAAAGGTTTAAAAGGAGCAAGGTCAAAACAACCAAGTGTTATTGGGTGGCACAATGCAACAAGTTGCAAATCATGAACAGATGCCAAGAGATTATTGATGCATTATAACTACTTCTAAACCATGATTCATACCATATGTGGTTTTAAGTTTGTTGTAAATCTAGATTGATCATAAAAAGGTCTTGTGTGTATGGTGAAGAAATTTTAAGCATTGGAACACCCCAAAAATCCTAAATTTTTCTTATTTATTTTCATGTATTTGGGACTTGGAAATATGAAAGTTGCAATTTAGGTGTTGGTGCAATTTTAATATAGATTTGAGGTATGTAAGGTATGTTCTATTGAACATTTTTAGTTTTGATTAATACATATGTGTGTTCCTCCTTTGAATTGTCTACTTTGTTAGGATTGTGTACATTTATCAATTGGCATGATGTTTGTAAAATTTGGTTATTGGGAGAGTTGGGAGTTCTGATGATTTTCCATTAGCTTATTTGGTCATTCTAACATGGTATATAGTTGACTGATATGGCGTTACCCAAATGAAAATGACTTTGGTTTTAAAATCATCCCTACATCTGCCAAATAATTTAATCTTTAGGTCTAACATTCCTTTTGATGAAAATGGGTTTCATCAATATGGCAAATTAGAAGTAGTCCACAAACATTTTACAATGTTGTCAGTTTTTTTATTTGGTATAAACTATTGTTTGTTATTTTGATTCAATAGGCATATACTTGTTCAATCATTATTGGGAAGACATTGGAACCATTAAGTCCTTTTATGCAAACTTGGCTCTCATAGCACAAGTATCCATCATTGCCTTTATTGTGCATTATGGATGGACAAAAATGCTCTAGCTTTTGATGGTTGAAACTATTATGTTTGATGTGGTTTTGGTAGCCACTAAATTTTATTTCAATGATGCTTCAAAGCCACTTTCACTACTAGAAATTTTGTCTTTTGCAACTTGTTTTATGCAACTAAAAAATGTCGCATGCAACTGCACATGTTGCATGCAACTCCAAAATAGTTGCATGTGAGATTTTTTAGTTGCATAAGACAAGTTGCAAAAGATATAATTTTTAGTAGTGTTTTACATCACCTTGTTACCTTCCACCAACCAAGATAAAAAGATGTAGGGTTAGTGTAAACCTTTTTCCTAATTTTTGTTCAATCTATGAAGTTGAACAATGAAAGAGGTCCAGTAAATGTTCTATTAAGTATTTTGCCTATGATTTTGTAGAGTTTGAAGTTGAAAAATTTGATATGGAAAATCTAATGTAGTATCGTCTTGCAGGTCCAAAACTCTCTTATCTCCCATGGTTGCTTCCTACAATATTGTATTGTTAATCATTCAATTGTTGGAGTTTGGTCCCAACTATAAAAGGGAGTTCAATTGAGGGTATAGGTTGAATCGAGGACATGGCAAGCCATATATTGTTAACATTTCTAATATTGTACTAAAGTTGTTGTTGACATGACCCATGCCTAATATATTGTAGTGTTTCATCGAGAAGGATAGATTAGGAGTTGGGCATTGTTCTTTTAATATAGGGGATGGGGGTAGATCTATAGGTAACATTGAATATGGGTGCTAATTCCTATGAAACAGAGCAAAAGATGGCCTCCTTGCTAATTAAAGGCAAGATTCCTCTAGGTGTATGAGAGAATATAAGGATAAGTACCTAAGTTATAGATCATTGTGCCTTCTCAAGGGAATCTTTGCAATAATGGCTATGAATGCACCTTGAATGTTGTCCACTCTATGAATGCAAGTTGGGTGCATTCATCAGTGGCTATCTAATTGCCTTGAGAAAAGGCGATTATGTTCTACATGCATAAGTATAACCCATATTTTGTTTTTTGAAACCTTATGTGGACTAATTGATCTTTGCTACCAATTTTACATGTTGTAGAATGGAACTTGAAGGTGAAGTCCAAAAAACTAGGTTATGTCTAGATGTTAAACAATGTTGTAAATAATCTTAATTAATACAGTTAGGTTTGAAGATGGAATTAATAATAATCTAGCAAAAAGACTTATAATTTTTGGTTATGTGCATTTTTGCAACTAATGGTTATGAATGTACAGCTTGAATGTTGTCCACCTTATGAATGCAAGTTTGGTGCATTCATCATTGTGTTAATGGTTATCCAGTTGCTTTAAGAAAGATTATATTCTTCAAATGTAAGTCCTCGATTCATATTTTACCTTTTAAAACCTAATTATGTAAACTTTTTAAGTAAACTTTTTCACATATTTTTTGAGATAGTCATATTTGATGCTTTGTGTTCTAAATATCCTCATGTAGACTTGCAAAAACAACATGCCAATCTGTTTTGTAATGTATTGATCTATTTTAAATGTTTGAAATTTTGAAAGGTGCATAACCTAGTGGCCAATGTTTAAATGCCACATGGCATAGCTTAGATGGCCAATGTTTAAATGCCACATTGCATAGCCTAGGTGGCTAATGTTTAGATGCCACATGGCTTAACTTGGATGGCCATTGTTTAAATGCCACATGGCATTTGCCTAGTCAAAATGGTGTTTGACCAATCAAAAAATCATTTGATTATTATATTGATTAGTCAAAAGTACTAATCGAAATGACTAGTCAAAAATACCAATCGAAATGACTGGTCAAAAATGCCAACTTAGCCTTGGTCAAAAATTACATGGCCCAATCATAATGGACAAGTTCAAAATGACTTGTCTACAATGACTAGGAGGTTTTTTTTACGCCTATCCAAAATGGGTATTTTTTTACAAAAAATAATAGTAAAAAAGAAATAGAAATTCTAGTAGTGATATTACATTCATGGCACAACACTTGTCCCCAAATGCATTTATGCAACATCTTTAAACAAGATTGCACCTTTTCAAAATTCATTAGGAATATGTAATATCCTATCCATTTGCCAATACAACCCATCATCCTAGAACCCAATTTTGGCCCCATTGGGCTCCCACTATGTCCCCACCATACTTCCATTATGGCCCCGTTAAACTCCCATTATGGCCCCACCAAACTTCCACTTTGGCCCCACTAGATTCCCACTCAAAATTACCACTAAAAATGAACTTTGCATGCTTTGTTGACCATTACTGACGCACTCCCAACTCCTCAAAGGACCCAAATGTGAGTCCAAGTAGAAGACAACGGAAGAGGGAGGAGTCAGGCCATGCTCCCTAGCTCACAACACTTTGAGGGGTAGAGGGGCGTGTTGGAGCTCCGAGATGGGACTAGGACGAGTTGACAAGCTTCACTCACTCACATGGGCCTACACACAACCCACACAAAGTGGTTAGTGCATACTTGGAGCACCTTTGGTGCTAGGACGAGCCATGGGCAACACAAACACATTAGACTCACCATGGCCCGGACTTGGGGGAAACCACCACCTTCCCCCTTATAGTATACTCTGTGGTTGGCCACAGAGCCTACATTTAAATGGCTTTTCTCTCTCGGGATTCCCGAATGGGAGTCTCGAAATTGCACCGGTTGGGACTCCCGCAAATTTGGAGCCCCATAACTTTGCGAGCAGACCTCGGATCGAAATGCGGTCTTAAGCAAAGTTGTAGCTCTTGTCGAGAGGTTTCCAATGGTATGTCGCACACCCTCTGCAACCAAGTAAATCGGGTTGATTCCCGACTTTTTCTAGTCAAACTAGTAATTTCTTCTTGGCCCGCACCCTTGCGACCTCTTTGCCTTGACTCCCGGGCTTCTTCTTGGCCTGCAACCTTGTAACCCCTTTGCCTTGGTAGTGAGCCCAAGGCTAGGGTTGTGACACGATAGCTAGGACTAGGTGGCAAATGGTCATGGTTATCCATTGAGACTTAATTCATCAAATCCACATGGATATCTATTGAAAAAGCCCAAGCTAGGATGCTTAGGCTTTGTCATTTGGTTTGCCATGGCCATCTATTGTAATCAATTTCTACCATATGGTGTCTCTTTAATTGGGACATGGTCATGTGACCGACATAGTTATTTGCCTCTTAGAGGTTTTTGAGTTTTGAAGTTGAAAAGCCCAACCTAGGATGTTTAGGATCCCAAACTATTTGTTCAACCATGCATCGATTTGCTCCCTATAGGCAATCTAGACCTATTGGTAGGAGTGGTAGTCCCCATCCCTAGCTATGTTATTGGCATTGGAAGCATTCCTATGGTTTCTTGCTTCGTCTTGTGCCTTACACCTATTGTCTCCCATCCATTAGCCTCAAACCTTACCATATAACCCACCATTAGAGGCGCCCCTAGAATGGCTCATGTTAACCCTATTGACATTTTGGACATTCCCGACATGCCTGGCACCATGCCTGATGCACCTGACATTTGAGCCACCAAGCAAAATAATTATCATGTTATTGCTGCAAACTTATAAGTTTGCTCTGATGGGTCTATGCAATCCATCTTCCTTTTAAAGTTCATTAGACTTTTCTACGAACCAGACAAAAACATCTCTAATTTTAATAAGCTTACAAAGTCCCATTTCCCCTTCTGGATTCTAAGCAACATTATTTCAATGTTGGCTATATGATAGTTTTAATTTCCATTGACTCTACCAAAAATCAAATAGAAGATATGAACCTAGCAAGTGTTGTATTTCTTTATTCATTAACAAATTTTCAATTGTCACACAATGTAATTGTTTTTACATTTGTGATTTGGATCTTAAAAGTGTCAACCCCTGTTATTATTGCCATACATTCTTTGTAAACGCGACAAAAAATTTGACCCAATTGGGGGAATTTGAATAAACAAAACCAATCTTTGGATGTCATTTTTGCACAATATTGGATGTCTCCTCATTTCTGGGTGTCCAGTGCACCATCAATGTTTGAGTGTATTTATCTAATGTGAAAAGGGGGGGGGG
>Ga0209611_10002905_pt1 | contig 30021 bp, 31 predicted proteins | sample S1TSphgellanicum_3_FD_187693 | JGI IMG/M metagenome (GOLD analysis project Ga0209611, IMG submission 187693) | Host-associated microbial communities from peat moss isolated from Minnesota, USA - S1T2_Fc - Sphagnum magellanicum MG (SPAdes) (version 2) | ecosystem: Host-associated > Plants > Peat...
AAAGCAGCAAATTTTGATGAGCCTGTGAACACTATGTGGGCACCCTGCCAGGCCCAATTATGCTGCATGGCGATGGACCATTAAGAGAACTGCTTGACCAGGTGCTGTGGGGCCTCCATCCCAACTGCACCAATTGTTGACAATTTCAATCCAGCTCCAGCAATTGTTAGAGATTCTGACCCAAAGAGAACTGTAGAGAAAATGACATTGAAGCATTGGATGTCATAAATGGTTTAGATTATGAACATTATTCGGCATTATAGAGCTTGGGAGAGTCTATTGGAACTCTGAACTCCAGGAGATCCAAAGGTTAAACAAATATTTCAGTCAGAAGAATCTTCATAAGTACTGAAAATCTCTCAATACTGACAATTTCAGGCAACCTGAAATAAATATGGAGCTGACCCTGATAATAAGGAACTGGAGATTTCACATCTGGCTGAAAAACCAGCAACCATCAGCAACCATGAAAAAGAGGAAACCCTAGTACCCACAGGAAAAGAGAAAACCAGACCACAAAACAGAATTGATGAGCTGTTTGAAGTTTGAACTGCAGCATTGGTCACAAAGCATGTTCAGGAACCTTCAATAGCAACACATATGGCATAGACCACCTACTGTAACATCCCATGACTCCATCACTTCTGGGTGTGGGTCCAAATACTGTGAAACAGAAAAGAAAATGGAGAGAAGAAAGGAGGGCTTTGTGATGAATGTTAGAGGATCTTTCCATCATAAGGAATATGGAAAATTTACCTTGCTGAAAAAGCTTACAACAATGGTTGCTGCTACAGAAAACCCTGACATGGACACCAACTGTTGAGAACTCAACAGGATTTCCTGAAGCTTTGGGGTGCAGAACCAGAAAAGAACCTTGGGAACAGATCCCATGTGTTAATGGTCATTCTGCACCTTCAATACTAGATATTTACTTTCCTGTGTTCAAATAACCATTGCACAAGGATTACAAAAAAAATTCAGATTCCTCTTATCCTATATGTATCAAGTGAACACCATTGATGTCACCAAAATGCATATGAATGATTGCTGCCTCAAAGCTGCAGAATCAAGAGAGACCAATTATAAGTTAATTTCCTGAACATATAGACATGAATTGCTGAAGGATTTGACAAAATTCCAGGAATGACCACTTAATCCAGGATTTCACAAACACTTCCAAAGATTCTGCAAACATTGAGTCAGCCAGAATGTTTCATGACTCAAATGTGCCTCGGCAAGGGAGTGCAAGTGCACAAGTACTTCCCTACTACAACTGGTTAGAACCTGTTACACCAGCACAAGAAAAGTGCTGCAAGAAACACAGTGGTTTCATGGGCGTCAGAAGATTTGAGTGTTGTAACTTTAGTCTCCATATGCAGCATCTGATGGAATTAAACCTGGGTGTTCCAAATCTGAAAGTCTAAGATCTTGGGGTTTCAAGATGCCCAGGACAATCATCCACTGACATCAAGATTCTGACACCCTATATGAGAGTTAAACATGTCTTTTTGCAAAACTTTTGAAGGCAAACCATAGATCTGAAAGTTGGCACCAGTCAAAAGAGAAGTGACACATGAGAAATAGAATATAGATACCACACCAAATCGCCCAAATCTGAATTTGACAGAGTTCTGGACCTACAGCTAGAAAAGGCTTTACCCAGTTCATCCCCAGCCCCCATAACAATTTGTGGCTTTTGCACCATAAATTGCCAATCCATACAGTATTCATGTGAGACAATGGACCTGCCAACATGACTGGTTCACTGGCACACTCAAGGCTATCAGCAGAGTCAACCAATAAGCTGCTCACACTTGATCCTATATTCAAATTGGAGATTTCCCCAGAGCCAAATGACAGATCTAAGAATGATTATGACAGCCTCAGGTAGAAGCAAAGTGAGAGTGACATGATCAGTAAGAATCAACCTTTGCTTGGGTCCTCATTACTTGCTAGGGTGCAGATATTATGTGGTGTGGATTGGTAGCATGGTGTGCATGTGACAGACTGATTGCTGGAGTAATAATAGAAAAAAGACTATGTAATGCTGATAGGAATAGTACACTAGCTTAAACAACAAGGATGTAAGCTTGAGAGTATTGGCATTCTAGAGACATTCAGCAAGCTGCAGGTACAAAGTTTCACTTCCCGCTACCTGGCCCCTGAAGTTGCAAGGGTTGGTCCTCTCAAATCCATAGCCTGATCAACCTTCTTGTATTTGATTCTGCTTGTGTATACTGAGTTCCTTGTCTACTGGAGAATTGGATGGGCTATTTGACTCCAAAATGTATCTCTCACTGTTGAGTCTGCAATTTTCTTGCCATTACCATTATTACATCACACCCAGTTGCAACTCCCTGAAGGGTACTGAAAGCTGTTGTGGTGAGCATGCTGGGTCAGAAGCTCAATCCCTGCACCTAGCCTTCACCAACTCATATCTTGTGTTTAGATAGCTAGACATGTTGATTCAAAAGCCATCATATTCTCACAATGTTCCAAGCTACCATAGTCTCAGAAAGTTTCAATAGAATTGGACCAAATTTCTATGCCAAGCATCTGATCAATGGATGTTCTTACCTGTTGAGCAATCTGCATATTTCAGCTTCAGGCCAGCAACTTCAAGAAATTGGTCACTGAACTTACAAGCTCCACCACTGCTGATTTCACAATCCTTTCTGAGGAGAACCCAAAGGAAACCATAAACCAAACTCTTGGGCACAAATGCGGACAACAATATCTATTGGACTTGGGTGAGAACTAGGGATCACAGACATTGAATTCAAAGAAAAATATGCTTTGAGTACTAAGTGGCTCGAAACGCTGTGCCTCTTGTGGCTGGTGAATGCTCCTTGTAATTGACAAAAAAATTCCATGTTCCACATTTCCATTATGTCTCACTGTTATGATGAGGTTGGTGAAAATCCTGTAGTGAATGTTCAGCAACAATCATGCTTGGACTTGTTGTTTCAGTTCCAAATGGTTGTGACACCAGCCAGCACTTTTTCTTAGAATCCTCACCTAAAACCCCATGTGCTTTGGGACTGACCAGAGATGCACACCTTTTCTATTTATCATTGGAGAAGCCCTGCTGCAAGTCAGAATATCTGAGCTTCTAAAATTTTGCATGGAGAAAAGTTTTGTTCCTGGTATTCATCCCTCCTTGCCATCACAAATTGATTCTGCAGTACTGGAATCAAACCACCTGACAATTGAGTGCTGGAGCATTCTAGACAAGTCTCTACTCTTGAGCCTCCATTGCAATTGCCCAGTGATAACATGCTGAAAGGTCCTTACAACCCATCTTTCTTACATTGAGCTGTGATAACATGCACATATACTGCTTCCATGAAAGATTAAATACCTGTAAATTTTCAAAAACTTTGAAAGAAAACTGAAGCCAACCTAGAATCAAAAGTATCTTACACATTTTCAAAATATCTGCAGAGCTGGTTTTATAACTCTTTCTTTGACAACTCCTATAGTGAAAGATACAAGAATGTCATCTTCTTCAGCCAGTAAGAACCCAGATTTCTCTAATGACTTAGGTTTCTCTCAAGACTGAAAACCATCATAGAGACTTATTAACTGACATTAATTGCCAATAGTGGATGATAGTATGCATTGCCCAAACTGATTGATGAGAATTAGTTGCCATTTTTGAAACTTTGGCAGCAATTTGAACTCTGGATTATTCATGTCCATGCACCCCAAATGAAGAATGTCTGAATGAACAATGAAACTAGTACCAATTATGTTTGGATTCTTTCTCTCTCTAGAGCTCAGAAGAGGAATGACAGTGTGACTACCATCTCTTCATTCTCCAAATTCAATGCATTAGATTCTGGTTATTTTGGGGTCTGGTTCAGGGAAGGAAAACAGCATACCCATTAGCCTCAGACCATCATTTTGTTGAAATCATTAAACAAGTTATGCCTTCTTCAGTTCATGGTTTGACGATTTTTGAGGAGAAGGAAAATAGGTGAGACTAGACATGTGTACCTCTTTGGGATTGAAGACCTCCAGCAACTTTTTAGCTTGAGCTTGTAGGGATTCAGTAAGCACGACCTTGCTCTCGGAAAAACCAGGGCAATACACTTTCTTTTGCTCTTAGTTCCAGAGGGTTTTTGCTGCCATTTTTGGTATTTAATGTCACTCAAATTCAAACTTTGAAACATGGATGGTTAAGCTGATTTTGGAAAGAGATCTGTAATATTATGTTGAATTCATTGTCATTTTCAAAATGTCTGGTAATATATTGTCGTCCTTGATAAACATGTCCTTCCTTCGATTCTAGATTGTGTTTTGTAAGAAATGGCTTCAAAACTTTAGAAAGATGCACGTGAAAGTCTGAAAAAGGGCAAAAGTAACTCCATGAACAAGAAGAAAATGAAGAACATTGTCAGATTGCAAACAAGACTTGTATGAAGAAGCAAGAATGAACAAGGTGCCCAGATAGTCGAGCATCTCCACCTACGGGAGTAAAATGGCCTGTACAGACAAGTTTGCATTTACAGCAATCTACACAATTTGGACCTCTAAAAAGGGCCACTATTACAGTGACTTCCAAAAGAGCCAGTAAAAGGAACTTACTTTTTTTGATTGGCCCAGGTGGAGATATTAATTAACAGTTTCTCACTTTTAAACTGTCCAATCTTTCATGTTTTTGGGCTATGTTCTCAAGAAGTAATTATGTTTGAAATTTTGTGTGAACATAATTTTTTTATGTGAGTTTTGATTGAAGTGTTTTTAATCATAAAGTTATAGTTCTTGTTGAAACTTTTCAAATGATAGGTCGCAAGCCTATATAAAAATAATTATATATGATTGTGATTGTTAAAAGAAAATCGAAACATTTGTTTCCCTAAGGAGAAAGAGTTTAAGTTGTTTGGGGGGAACAACTTAAATCTTTTTTTTTCTAAGGTATAATCATGTCTTCAAAGAAAAGGAGCTCTTTTTCCTTTTAAAACATGGTTGCCCTTCCTCAGGGCAACTTAAGCCTTGTGTCTTTGAGAACATGATTGTTCTCCAAGGAGCAACTTAAACCCTTTTTTATTTCGAGAATTTGTTTTCATCTATTTCATTCATGGATGAAAAAAATAATTAAAAAAAAGTTCAAACCCAAGACCTTTGACCTATAAAAAGATTCTAACTATTGCATTAGTTTTCATCCTTTGAAAATAATATATTAAATTGTTTTTTACCCATTCCCCATTGTGTTGGGCACCGTATTATAATATAGCCCCGTGCCCCATTTAATTGCATCTGTTTAGTGCTCGCTGTAGCAGATTGGGGTCTTGGCTATAAACGCCCTGAATTGTGTTATTCTCACATTCAGCAGAAACCTTGGGTGAGGACCAGTCCTGAAGTCCCAGATAATGTATATTCTTCGAAGGCAAACTGTGTTGCAGTCAAAGAATGTGGAACATGTGAAAAGTGTAAAGGAAGCTCCTTCCATGCCTCAATAAAAGCAAAAGTTTCAAACACAGACTGGAAACATTGTGTGGGTGAATGGAAGGAAGCATAATAAGATTGGGAAGAAATAGAGTACCTCCAGTGCTTGAAAGGGAAGCACCACATCATACGGCTGATCGATTTCACACAGCTCTTTGGTCTAATATGCTGAAGAGCAGGATCAGTTCCTTCAAGGATGTTCACAGGTAGGGCATCTCAGTCATTTGTCTTTTTTTTCTGGATAGAATTTGTTTTTGTTCATGTGGTTAAAAATCTGGGAGCTCAACCTATGTCCATGCGTGTGCAGGTTACAAACAAGCAGGTTCTAGATAGAAGGAATTATCAGGGGGATGACATAAGAGAAGATGCCTTCATCATCTTTATGGTGCTGGAGTATGGGGTGATTGACTTGGCAAACATGCTTTCTGTGAAGTGCAACAAATAAGGCAATGGGAAATGGAAGTTGGGTGCAGAGAACCCAGAAGAGACTGCCTGGCTCTGACTTTTCTGGCTGGTAAATGAATTTCTAAGCTTTTCACTTATCCTTCGCAAGTTTTTCACTTAAGTAGACCTCGTAGCTCATGTCCTCCATGTAGTTCTGATTCTCACTGTAGAGTTCAAGCATTCCTGTCAGTGGTTTGCTACAGCATATATTGGAGGCTGTCCGGACAATCCATGAGGAACACATTGTGCATTCAGACCTAAAGCTTGCTAACTTCTTGCTTGTGAAAAGTGGACTGAAGCTCATTGACTTTGGTACAGCAAAAGTAATCCAAAATGATACAACCAACATAGTGTGTGAATCTCACCTGTACATCATTCATATGAAATTAAGAATGGACTTGTTGAGTTGATCTGAGGTTATTGCCTACCATGCATGTAGCTTGTGCTTCTCCTATTAACAGTAAACATATATCTTTTGCAGATGGGCACAGTGAACTACATGCCACCAGAGACATTCTTCAACAGCACAACAGAGCCAAACCTCTGACATGTGGTCACTTGGCTGCATTTTTTACCAAATGGTGTATGGACAGCCACCATTTGCTGACATCAGATTCAATGCTAAAATAAAGTCCATCACAAATCCAAATCACAAGATAGACTTTCCTCCAGTTTCCAACCCCTGGTGTGAGGACACTATGTTTGACTTGGGATCATCATAATCAATTGAGCATACTGGAAGTTGGAACTCTTGCAGCACCCTTTCTTACAACCAGATACTGCCCAGCCAGTTCCAATGACTGCACTAGTTGGAGAGATTTGGAAAACCAATTGAAGATTTGATCCAGAAGCTAGAAAAGTTCTGCAGTTTTCAAGGGAAGACAATTCTTTCTCAAATGAAAGTTTTGTCTTCTCGAGAGTCTAGTGGTCTGAATGGCAAGCAATCCTAAATGACATGCAAAGGTTAAAGAGATTGTGGTGAGGTCTGTGGTTCACCAGTTGTACAATGATAGGGTTGGAGCACCTGGACATCCACTGCCATGAACAAAAGAGTATCTATGGATGGGGAAGCTCAAAGTATAACTTGTTTCTAACATCTATTTACCAATGTTTAGAAAAATCTTTTTTAATGTAATCAGTTTCTCTTGTGAATTCACTACCTCTTGAGATTTTTGTGCTTCCATCGGAATAGTATTTGGTATACTTGGCCAAGTTGTGTTCCATCCCTCCATGGATGTGGATGGCCCTTTTGTTTATGTCTGTGTTTTTTGAATCTATTGAATTGTTTCCACCATTGACTTTTTCAACCATTCTTCTTTCTCCTAGTCAGTAGCACTCTTTGCTTTCCTTGGCTCTCTATCCTTGAACACTTGTTCTTCAGTTGCTTTACTTCTTGTTGTAACATTAACATCCATCACATTCACATCTATAGTGATTGTTTGTGTTTCAACAACAAGTTGAACTTCTACTATTCTCACATATTTCCCATGAAACATTTTTTGCATCACAATAAACTTTGGATAGTCTATTATTTTATGTCCATTCAGACCACAGATGTGACATGCATACAAAGATGTCTTCTATAGTTTTTGATTATGTTGAATTGTTTTTGTAGCTGCCATTATAGTCTATTCCTTCTTTTTTCTGCATGTCTCCACATTGTGATTAGTCATTCCACAATTTGTGCAAAACTTGTCAGTTTTCCCTGTATTACTTTGTGTCTTTAGTGGTGTTGCCTATTTTGTACGTTATCGTATTAATAGTGCACTCCTTGCTTCAATAGTAGTCATTCCTTCTTCACACAACATCACTGCCTCCTTATGCTTCATCTTGTAGTTGCAATTTTAAGGTATGATTGCAAGCCCCCTCCAAACATAGTAGTTAAGAAATTGTTTATGGTTGGTACTTGTAAACCATGAGTTAGCTTTCGAATCCACTCATAGTAAACCTCCACCTTCTTAGTCTTTTCCTGCTTCATGAACTTTAGCTCCATGTGTATTTGTTTGTCATTTTAAATCTTTCGATGACATTTGCAAAATGCATATGAAGCTCTGAAAAAATATAGTTAGGAAATTTTGACATGTAATTATGGCACCAATTTGATGCCGTATCTTTTAACATATAATTAAATGCATTGATGATATACTTTTTAGAAGTTTATGCATTTGCCTTCATTATAAGATTGAACATTTTAACATGAACATTTGGGTCAACATTTTTTTTGAAATCAGGATATTTAAAAGCTACCTTATTTGGCTTCACAAAATGGCCATATTTGTGGTTTGAAATTCCTTGAGTTATAACAAATGGTTTTTAACGCCCTCCTTTTGAATCTTCAATATTTGTACTTCTATACCCTCCAACAACTATTGAGCTCATATGTGGTCGGTTTGTGGTTTTGTGTACATGAGTAGTCATTATTGGATTTGTAAACACCATTTGTGGTGTCCCAACAACTCTAGTATTCACCATTGGTAGTCTTGAATTCCTATTCAAATTCCTTCTCATTGAAAGTCCATTTGATCCATAATTCAAGTTTATTGCAAGTCCAATAACTATTCCCCTTTTGGTAACATTCGTGTTAGGCATAACGATCGTTTCCACTCCTGTGGTTGTTATGACCACATTAAATGATTGAATAACCTCTATCATAGTAGGTTGTTTCCGGGTTTTAACAACTGTTGTTTTTGACACTCTTGGTGAAGTTGTGTTGATTTGAGTCCAATGATGTTCCAATCAATGGTTACCCAGTAGTATCCTTCGTGGTGTAGAATGTGGATGTGAATACACCTCTAGTTCTTTGTTCCTAAATTGAATGGATGGATGAATCTATTGAATTTGTGGTGCCAATTGGCTTCCCAACTCCATGCTTCTCAGTCTGTTCTCGACTATAGGAATTCCTGGTTCCTATTCTTGTGGTTGATCCATTAATGTTCTTGCCACATTTTGTAACTCCACATGTTTAGCAATACTTGCTCTGATGTGGGAAGACACAAAAGGATAAACCATAATTGCATGTCCTTCTTCCTCACAAAATGCATAAATTCTTGAAAATGGTCTGACTACCTCCAAATCCATAAATTCATGATCTTGTGTTTCGATTATGTATTTTGTTTGATTCGACTTTGGATTTCCTTGATGTGAGTATGATTATGGTACTTCATCCAACACATTCACCTATGCCTTTGTATATTTAGATGATCGTAGGTAATTTTTCTCAATCTCTTTAAGCACATCAATATTGGTGTTTTCTTCCACCTCCTAATTTTCCACTGGTTCATAATAATATGGAGATGCAAACTGATACATAAACATGGGTGGTATGTTTCCAGTAATATCCTTTCCTTGGCTAGTCACCAACTTTGGACATGAGATTTCCTGTTGTTAATCAGGTATTGCAAAAGTCCCTCCTTTGTCTTGATCTTTAATGATTCTGAACCATAGATTATGGCTAAGAAGCATGTGGAACCCTTGATTTGGGTGAGTAGTCAACTACATCTTTTTCCATGGAGATCATTGTCTATAACTATGTTTTTTTTGAAGACCCTAAGTCCATACTTCATATCATACCACCTCTTGTGATAAAAATGACTTGTGCCTTGTAGGTATTTTTTCTTTTTTCAAAACTTGTCTGTCCAACATCATATTTTCATATGGGGTTTCTATAAGCCTTACATACTCCTCTCCATTTTCAAGATTGTCTTTTGTTTGTCTTTTAGTGACTTAATGATTTGCCTCCAAGTCCAATTGTTGTTATAAACTCTTGGTCACCATTTGATTCATTTTGTTTCACAATCCTTCATCTTCAAAGTCTATAGATCGCTTTACAATCCTTATGACATCAATCGCTTAAACCTTTGATACTTTTTAACATACCCTTTTAAATTCTGAATTGAAAAAAAAACCATTTGTTTGAACAATTTCATCTATAATACAAGAAAAAAAATGGTAGAAAATCTTTTCATTACTAAAAAGGAAATAAAAAAAAATTCCCCACAAGATGGTTGCCAAATGGTAGAATTGAATTTAATTCTTGTAGAATTATTCCACATTATTGTAACAACATATTTGCACTACAATATGCACACATTCATAATTTCTACCTTGATTCCATACACACCTGACTTTGCAGTTCATTAAAACACCAAATTCATGTTTATTTCATATAACCAAAATTTGTACTTTAAAATATAATATAGAAAAATCCAAAGATAAGATTACAATTCATTTCATTATATTTTGGTACTATAGAAAATTCACACAACAATATGGATATGGAAATCATTGCAGAAGTCTCATTACTAGAATTCATATTTTTTTTTACTAGAAATTTTGGTCAAAAAAGACCCATTTTGGATAGGTGTAAAAAAAAACCTCCTAGTCATTTTGGATAAGTCATTTTGAACCTGTCCATTGTGACTGGGCCATGTCCTTTTTGACCAAGCCTAAGTTGGCATTTTTGACAAGTCATTTCGACTAGTACTTTTGATTAGTCAATATAATAGTCAAATGAATTTTTGACTGGTCAAACACCATTTTGACTAAGCAAATGCCATGTGGCATTTAAATAGTGGCCACCCAAGTTAAGCCACGTGGCATTAAAACATTGGCCACCTAAGCTATGCCACATGGCATAGAAACATTGGCCATCTAGGCTATGGCATGTGACATTTAAACATTGACCACTACATTATGCCATGTGGCATTTAAACATTGGCCACTAGGTTATGCCATGTGAATAAAACCTAAATAACCTAGGTTAGACTTAAAATTAGATACTTACTCTTAAGGTCCATATGTTTAGGAACCTACAACCTAAACTCTTAGGCCTAGGTCTAAGAGTTGATAACTAGCAACTAGGTATAGAAGCCTATAGTAGGTTAAGGCAACCTAAGTTATGACCTTCACTAGGCTTAAATGTATACCACCTAGATTAAGCCTACATCTAGATGACCTAGGTAAGAAAATCCTATTTCATTTTGAATTTGGCCTTTAAGGTTGAGCCTTTTCAATTGGCTCATCCCAAGTGGCCTTCCTTTTAAAAATACTTCTTATGTTTTAGATGTTTATGGTGCATTTATTTATATTGTTCATCATTTGGAAAGGATGACAAACAATATGAGACAAACTTTTGGGAAGGAGAAACATTTTCATGTCCACACAACACTGTAGTCGTTTAGTTCACACAACATTATTCCTAAACAACTTTGTAAGAAACATAAATTAAGTAAATAAATAAATAAATAAATAAATAAATAAATAAATAGGTAAATATGTATGTTAATTAGGTTTAAATAAAAACTAGTAATAATTAATAATTGCAACCAAATTATAATTAATACTTACAAATTTGACCTAATTCATTATATATTATCAACAATGTATTTGTAATTAATATTTAACTATTTAATTAGACATTCATTAATGTATTTAAAGTAAATAACTAGTTAACCAACTAATAATTTATCATAGGTATATAAATGGCCTACCTTAGCTTGTATAACTAGGTTACCTATAGGTTAAAATATAGGTAAATATGTGTAATATAGGTAGGGTATGTATAAATAAATACACTTACATATAAGCTAATTGTATTTAGGTTATTTAGCCACATACTTACATTACATAAGCTAAATAGGTGGCTAATTTAACCTAGGAAAAATTAATTACTGAAAAATAATGATTATTAAACTAATAATGGCTAAACCAACCAAAAAATAAAAATAATTATGGAAAAATAACCATCATTAAACCAATTATGGTTCAATTAACCATATTTAAATTAATATGGTGAAATTAACCATGAATAAAGTAAATAAGGCCAAGGTAACTAATGAATAAATATGGTTAAATTAACCATTAGTAAAGTAAATATGGCCAAACTAACCAATGAATAAATATTTTATGACTCAATTAGAATTGATTGAACTAACCATGAGTAAAATAAATATGGCCAAATTAATTAAAGAATAAATAATTTATGGTTAAACCAATCGTGACTATACTACAAATTACTAAACTAACCACAAATAAAGTTAATATGGCTAAACTAACCAATGAATAAATATTTTATGGCTAAACCAATTGTGCATAAATTAATTATGGCTAAAATAAAGATGAATGACATAATTATGGTTAAAATCAAAATGGTTAAAATATTTATGGAAAAATTAACCATGGCTAAACTAGAAATGGTTAAATTAACCACTAATAAAGTTAATATGGCTAACTAATGAATAATTATTTTATGGCAAAACCAATTATGAAAGAATTAATTATAGCTAAAATAAAAATGAATGAAATAATTATGGCTAAAGTCAAAATCGTTAAAATATTTATGGCGAAATGAAACATGGCTAAACTAAAAATGTTAAACTAACCATGAGTAAATCAATTTGGTTAAATTAATTACTAATAAAGTTAATATGGCTAAACTAACTAATGAATAAATATTTGATGGAAAAATCAATTATGCTAAAATTAATTATGACTAAAAACAACATGAATGAAATAATTATGGCTAAAATCAAAATGATTAAAATTATTATGGAAAAATTAAACATGGTTAAACTAAAAATGGTTAAACTAACTAATGAGTAAATAAATTTGGCTAAACTAACTAATGAAAAAATATTTTATGGCAAAACCAATTATGCAAAAATTAATTATGACTAAAATAAATATGAATAAAATAAATATGGGAAAATCAGCCATGGTTAAACTATTAACCATGAGTAAAATGAATTTGGTTAAAATAAACATAAGTGAAATAATTATGGCTAAAATAATTTTTTTAAAAATAATTATGGAAAAAAATGATGGTTAAATTAATAATAGTTTTAAATTAATTATGGGTCTATTGATTATGGTTAAATTTATTAGGGTAAAATAACATATGTTTTTAAAAAAATAGTTAATTTAATTATGGTTATAGCAACCATGGTTAAATTCATTATGGCAAAATCAATAATGGCCCAACTATTAATGGTGAAATCAATTATGCTAAATTAATTATCATGGTTAAATTTATTAAGGCTAACCAACTTTTGTTAAATTGACCATGGTTAGATTAATATGGTTAGTTTTAATTTTAATTAAGTTTTTCATAGGTAATTGAGCCATAATTAATTTCAATATAGCTAATTAAACCATAGTTAGATAAACCATATATATCTATATATATATATAATTTAATCATAATAAATTTAGTCATGATTCATTTAATTATGATTAGTTAACTTTTACATTTTTCAATTTTTTTCTAAGTGGTCAAACATAGTCAAAATGTTAAATGTAGTACCAAGATACCCAACTAATATTAGAATTTATAATTGGCCTTTTTTACTAGGCCATTAGCCATTTTAACTACGCCTATTTAATTAGCCCTATTGATTGAATATAATAGGTGTTCTTATTGACTAGGGCATTTGCCAATTTGATTAGATTGGGTGGTTTTATTGACGAGGCCATTAACCAATTTGACTAGGTGGTGTTTTAAAGTCCAATTTGACTGGATGTCTAATTTGACTATTGTCAAATTGGTCACTTTAGTCAAATTGATTAATAAAAAAATACCCATTGTCATTCAAACCCTTAGCCTCTAGTCAAAAATACATGTCTTATAGTTAAAAAGACCCATTTAATCAACTTGGTCAGTTTGAAAAAATAAGAATTTTTGTAATGTTTATACTTTTCTATTTAAATGTGTAAGCAAAATATAGTGAACAACTTGATTACCTTGTCAAAATTGGAATAAATAGATTAAAAATAATAACAAAACCTATTATAGAATTATGAAACATTGAATTGTTTTCATTTTAATGATTAAATATAATATATGTTTACACTAATGTGCATTGATTTTCATATTTCAAATTGTTAAAGTAGGTTTTAAGTAGGTTTTTGAAAATACAAGTAACTTTTGACGTGTACTTTTCATTATGGGCTTTTGGTTTCAAGTAGGTGTGAAGTAGGTTATTATAAAAAGGAAATAGATTTATTTTTCGATGACTTGTTAAAACATATGTTGATCTTCATTTCCTAACTTAGTACATATCAATGTCATTAATCTTTTAACCAAAAAGTAAGTTTGAACATATATTTTTTAGTTGGTTTCAAATGTATTTTTCATTTACTTTTAAAATTCATTTGCTTTTAAATTTTTTTAGAATTAGATTCTTATAAATTTAATAGAGCAAACTAATGCTACTTGACACATATTTTCACCTAATTTGATGCTACTTTGTGGTAGTTATATGAGTGGTGCAAGGTTAAAATGGAGATGTTTATTTTTTCTGTTTATTTTATCTTGCTTTGACCTTTTATTTAAAACTCAATCAAAATTACAACAAAATTCCATGTTATGTTGAAATGAAATCAAAACAACAAAATGAAAATGATGTATATCAAAAAAAAATTTGTGGTTTCTACTACAAAGTACCTACAACTATTTTTACCTTCCCAAAATTGTGTGTCTAAGAATGAATCTTTTTTCCTAGAACTCCCATCTTTGGGTAATCCCAAGTCACATCGTCATGATTCAAAACAAACAAGAATTCAAAATTCAAACCCATAATGTTCCATGATCAATCCCTATCCTAAATGCCTTGTGCATCCAAAATCATGTAATCATTTTACCCCCTTAACACCATCGAAAGTTGGATTTTCAAACTTGGCATAAGGATCACAATAAAATTTATATAATTCTTATTGAATCGGCTTTACATCATTCACAAAGTCACACACAAAGACATTTCTACCTTGTGCAATTTTGATCGACATATGCACTATTTCAAACAAAGGAAGGATGCAAGGGAACCCAAGAATGAGATCAATGTCACATAACACATTCAAGTTTTTCAAAGCAACCTCATTTTTTGTACTATCAACATCCATTTCACAATCAAAGGGCAATATTCTATGTATATTCTCTTTGCCAAAGATGGCATGGAGATCCATTTCGTTTTCACATTTTGAAGAAACTTATTTCATTTTAGGGTTTTCGGCTTGATTTAGGTTGAAAAAAAGAGGTTGGTACATAAACCTTAGATCATACAAAGTTGTAGAAAAATTTGGTTGGGGTCAAGGAAGTTGGATCTTATGTGTAGGAAACTTTTGATTCTTAAGGTGCATTGGCACAAATCATCACTTAGCCCTTAAAACCACCCAGTTGCAATTCCAATGCCAAAGTCCAAGATTAGTTTTCACTTTGTTGTAATGTTGAACAATTCTTAACACCCAACTAAGAACTGTTTAGTCTTGACTTTCATTGTTCATGAATTTTTGTTTTTGAAAACCTTTAACAAAAGTGGACAAACCCCCTTGAAAGTTTCTAATCCTAGATTTAGATGATGAATGCTCATTATCAAATTGTATTGACACATAATCTAATGGAAGAGAAACAAAAAAATAAATCTTCAAATGTAATTTTAATATTATTGCAATAAAATTTCATTGATTATTATATTATAATAACCTTTTTAATTTCTTTTCAAAAATATCTCCTCTATAGGGTGTATGTATTCCAAGGTGGCACATTTTTGGTGGATGTTCCATTCCCTAAAAATCCATATGGTAGTGTTAAAATGGTAATCTATTAATTTAGTGAGGAATTACATGGTGGTTAATGAACTGAAAAGTCCATATGAAAAATATCAGTTGTAAAAAATTCTTTAATGTACATGTTAAGAAAATTAAAACTGAAATCCACCCAAAATTGATTATGATATGGATTTATGAAAATATGGCTCAATGTTTTAGGCCATTCAAAAGTCCATAACTTTTTTTTGGTTAAATTCTTTCTAACATTTTTTTTGCACATATATGTTCTTTTTGTTTTAACATATCATATATTAAGTCCCTATAAAATATCCCAAATAAAATTCATACACAATGTATATAGTGGCCCAAACAACAAATTAATCCATATTTTTCAATTTCAAAAGTCCATTACTATATATTTGGCGTATATATGTTGCAAGTTTCTTAATAAATGTATTTTTCTTCAAGTTAACAATCTATATCTAGCCACAAATTTGGAAAATTATTATTTCTATGCCATGTTAGTATCATGTAAATGCACGCCACTTTGTAAAAACATGGATTACGACATAAAAAATGAACCACCCTACATTGCAACCACCCTACAATTTGCAACTCACAATACATACATACAAGATTAGTGTATTGACACACATATAACATCACAATCTTCAAAATGTAAGATGATTTTGATGAACAAAAAGGAAACAAATACAAGGAGGCATTTTTTAATGCATCAAACTTAAAAACATAGTTGAAACTTTCTAATATTGTTACACAAAACCATTGTTTTGTATACCACAACATAAAATAGAGAAATACTATATCGATTGACATAGACTAAATAACAAAAAAACAAGTTTATAAAAGAAAGGCTTTTAATCTTATTGTATATTCGAATACAAGAATTGGAAAGTGGCAACTAAAACCCTAAATGCAAGAAACTAAAGGTTATTTTCATAATGGCACATTAGAAAATCAAAGTTTGTTTAAAATTTGGGTGCATCCATAATTTACAAGTTCAACATCAAAGTGTAAGCTCCGTGGCACATTAACTCCAAACTTCAAAGTCCAAGAGTTTTCGTTGGAATTTAGTTGTAGACAATTTGGACTAACAATTTAAAAGTTGAATCCCCTCACTAAAATTGCATTGCAAGATCTTGTATGTTATTTTGATTCCAACACTCCCTAACACCCATTGCCACATAATCCATGAATCCCAAGTTGCAAGTTCTAAACCAAGCTTTCAAAATTTATTCAACTATTAAAAACAAATTTGCACAATGCAAGTAATTACCTTAGTAAGTAGTCTTTTTATATATGGAAAATCCCTATGCACATAAATTGTTGGCGAATTTTAGGTTTACATAGATTGCATGTTGCTCCTTAAATGTAAAAACTGCTATGGCAAAAAGTTCAACAATGAAGTTTGCACTTTTAGTGAAATGGTGACTAGATAGGGGAAACAAGGTGGCGATGCAAAGATTCAAGGTTTAATGATGGTGGTGATGCTACCACTTGGTCAATACGATTAGGTGATTTGGGTTGGATTATGACCTTCATTTGATAATGAGGTTGTCATAGACCTTAATATGGAGTTGCCTTTTGGTGATTTTTCACCAAAAAAAAATATTGATGAATCTCACTTATGTGTGAAAACACAATAAAAAAGCCAATGGCACCAAGGTAAAAGTCTTTTTCTAAGGATTGCACATGACATGTGTCATTTTTGTGTTGGTTTATATCCAGTTTAACACTACATGTTAGATATAAATGCAATTTGACTACAAATTGATTTTATATTGTGTATATTATGCATTCTACATGGCCTTTATCACATAAATATGAACAACTTTTGTTAGAACCACATTTTTGAAATTCATAATTTTAAAAGTTAAAAGCATTTTTGAGCCAAATGTGTGTAAATGGGTTATAAACCCTAAAAACCAAGGACTGTCCACTTTTGAGGTTTGAGTGTTTTGAACATGCAAAAACATTTTTGATTTGTGTCAAGCTTTGAGCATGTAAAATTTGTAATTAATGCAAAATATTCCAAAAAAAAATGACAATCCAAATTATTATGCTTGCTTTTGTGATCTTTCAAACATACAAAAATACAGTTTCCATTCACTTGGGTGGCTCCTTTGATTGTGTTTTTACCCTTGTGTATGAAAAAATTTAGGGTTTTGATGTTGTATTTTCCTACTTTAATTTTCATACTTTTCAATACCCTCATAAAAAATCAAATTATTTTTGAAAAGAAAAGGACATGATCGGTTCTTAATATAGTGAGAACTAGTGAACAAGTTTCAAACGAGTTATGACCTAGGTAATACCTTGAGGTGTTCAACTTGAAATTTGATTTGAATTTTAGCCATTTTTTGTTACCCACCTAACATTGGTCAACTCTTCATTTTACACCCTTTAGGATTTCATGTTTATGGGTGAAAGTGTGAAAATATCTTTTGTGTTTTTGGTTCACATATCTAATGTGGGTAGATATGTTTGAAGCCCATAACTTGTGGTGGGATTTGCTTTTAAATGGTTAAGAGTTCTTTGTATTGGTTTCCTTTCATCCATAGGAAAATTGAAAAAAATTGAATGGTGACATCATTCACCATTGTGCAATGTTTTCCTACTTATTTCTTTTTAGGTCATGGGTTTAGGGATCAATGGAGATGTTGGTTTTTAATATTGGCCCCTCTTAGTGGTAACTACTTGGACCAACTTTTAATTTTTTTTTCAAAGTTGTTAAAGTGGCTATAATAAGAAATAGAGAATGTATAATATGGCTATTTGAGTCATTTTTCAATAAAATAGTTGGCTATTATTTTGTTATGGTTAGTTACTTCGTTACCATAGTTTTTTAAGTGCAAAAGTTTCATAATTTTGAAGTTTTAAAATAATTAATGTGGTTATTAAAGACATTTGCAAAGTGTGCATTTTGGTGACAATAGGGGTTGCAAAATAAACTTCACATTTCAAACTTTTATTCAAAGTCTAAATTTCAAAATTTATAAGTTCAAAATGATCTAAGATTTAAGTTCTATGCACATTGCATAATTGAACAAGTCATTAATATTTAAAGAGTTGAACCTTAGCCTCAAAAGAAACTTGCTTAGTGAAAAATAATGTTCCTACACCCATAGCCCAACACAACCCCCAACCATATACAAGCAACAAAATACAATAGGATACAATTGAAACGTTAAGCCCTATTCCTTGTTCCATGCTACATGGTTAGATTCCTTACTAACCAACAAACTTGAAAGGACTTAACAAGGAATCAACAATCCATTATAGTAGAACAAAGAAAACTATGAGGATATCATGAACTTTAAATTCTAGAGGCAACTTCAAAGTTCACATTATAAATGTGCATTATGCATTGTAGATAAGGTGCTCCAACAAAGGATCTAGCAAATAGAATCTAGAAATGCCATTCGTAAAGGACCACTTATTTTTAAAAATCAACATAGTATTATTCTTTTGCACTACCCACAAGTTGATGGCCTCTTCAAATTGGAAGTTCCCAAGTGTGTAGAACTATTGTGCTTAAAATCGAATGCACAAATCCAAATGGTATGTCAAGCAGTTCTTCAAGTTGTTTTTCATGAATGTTGTTACCAAAAAAACAATGCTCAACTTCCACAAACCTTAATACTTGAACACAAACAATTTTAGCCAACTTTATAAATTTTGAAATCTTGTGCTTGAAGACAAAAAAATCAATCTTGGCCCATAATTAGTTGTAAAGATTCATGTTAGAAACCTCTTTCAAGATTGATTCATACATACCCCATCTTTTCCCACTTGTGGGGCTTGCAATAGGTACCCTTATAACAATCAAACACTAATGGAATCAAGATTAGGGTTTTCAAACCAAAATTTTGGATAAATCATACCCAATGCAAACATTAATTTATGGTTTGGGAATTTGCCTTGCAATTCATCCATAGGATCCTTGGTAGATTTTTCCCAACTTGCTTTCACATGAGCCATCACCAAGGGGAAATCTAGCTTCAACATAAGTTTTAGAAAGCTTGCTGCAACCAATGGTGGTTGATAGAAAAAATGTACTTGTGGATTTTCATTTTTTCACATGCTAATCCAAGTATATTTAGCTTGTAAGATAAAAGTAGGTTTGAAAAAATAATTTGTCAATTGATTTCAAACATACTTATTACCTACTTTTATTATACTAAAGTTTTTCAAATTTCATAGTCAATTTACTATAAACCCAATGAAAGCATAAATGTTTTCAAAATGAAACATAAAAAGCTTTCCAATATACTTTCTTTAGTTTTTTAAAAAATTATCATATTTAAAATAGGTTTTTAGAGAAACCTACTTTTTAGTTTAATTTACCATGCTTGGACCCCATAGTCCTTACCTTTGACCAACAATGAAAAAAACAACAAACTGGACAAATTTTCTTGTCTTGTTTAGGGGACCTTTGTACCAACAAGATCTAAAGGACAATCCATGGCAATGTCAATTAACTCATTTTGCACATGTTGACTTTTCAGATTGAAGAGAAAAAACTTAACTCTATTCAATGGCCAGGAACTTTGGATTTTGTGCCTACTTGTGTGCTTAAGCAAAACTATCAAGTTTGGAATGAGTACCTTGTCCTTCATTTCTTCATTTCTACTTTCAAGCAAATCTCACACTTGTCTTTATGCACATTAGAGTTATCCGTAAAGTTATGCCCTGTTAGGCCTGAGTTGTACCCCTCATTTGATGCTTCATCCCCTCCTGGCTGTTGTCTCCAAAGTCATGAAATTTTATTAAATAAGGGTATGAAATACTGAGACTCAGGATTGAATGGACTATGCTCGAGAACATTTATAATTACAGGACACATAGCGGCAGCAGTGACTGTTTGACGGCGTTCAGGAAAAGAAATGACAGGGCAAACTCAGTTTAACACCAAATTTGCTGCTAAACTGAGTTTCATGCCCAGTTGAAGCCCAGTGTACCTTTTCTTTTCGTGTATTTTGAAATCTCATCCCCTATGTGACCAAACAGGGGGTTCTGGTGCCATCTTTTCCTGACTTTACGGATAACTTTATTGATTCATGACTTCATCTAGCTATTTAAAAAATACGAAGACCAGTGGACGAAAATTCCAGCTTAGAATGGAAAAGTAGAAAGAACCTCAAACAAAATAGTTCATTTAATCAAGCACATCAAACCATTGAAAACTATGTTAGTATTAAATCAACTGAAAGAAGAATCAGGCACTTGTTTATCTGATGGGTTCAAAGTCCATCAGAAGAGAAAAGTCAATTAGAAATCCCAAGTTATTCAATTAAATTCCAAGAAAAATTTAATCATGGATCACGGATGATCATTAGCCAAAATGAATGAAAATGGGAGAGATATTAGACCAAATTTAAAAACAAGGAGAAACACAAAACTGGCCTTTGTGCAAATATTGTGTTCAAAAGTTCTTTAAATCTAAAATATCCATAAGGTTGATGTATGCAAATCAATCCATTCCCATAGGACATTTAATCCTTAATTTTTTATTTTTTCTTAAATGAAATTAGGGAATTCAACAACTAACCCACAATTGTAAACCAAGGAAATTAGGAGGGCAATCCCCATTAATTATTGATTGCATGTGTGACCTTCAAAATATTCTAGTGCTATGTTTTAATCACCCTAATACTTGTTTTTAATCCATTTTCAAATCAGCATTTTCTTTTTGGGAAAAAGTTTGACGAAATCTTGACCTTAGAATAAAAAAGGAATATATTTTGTCACAAATTCCTTGTCTTTGGGGAAAAAACCAAATTTTGGAGGAAAAAAAGAGTTTGTGGAAAACGTCACCATGCAAATTTCAACTATATTGTCTTTTTTTCAATGTTCTGAACTAGGCGTAGGCAGGGAGCATCCCAGGGTAGGTTTAACATTTATTGATGATATTTCGTAGAAATCTATTCATAGTTTTCGCCAAAGCCACCAAAGTAATGATAGATTTTTGGGGGCACAGGAAAGTGACAACATTTCTTGAAGAACCAACAAATTTTCGTTCCCTTTTTGGATTAAAAAACCCAGCATATATCATGAAATTGTCAAAAAGTTTGCAGAAAGTTTATCAATTTTTGATGCTAAATCTTGTTTGGGATGTTTAGTAATGACGTTACAGCCCAAGACTGAAAACTAACAATAATAATAATATCCTGTGATCCAAATGCATGCATGAGCAATGTTTGCAGAAAAAAGGTAATATGGGAACTGAGTTTTATATTCAGGATTAAAGATGTCTAGAAGCGAGATATTCTCACGAGGAAAGCGTTGTAGTATTGGTGGTTACCTAGATGCTGCAAGCTGTACAGGCTCCAGTAGTCTAGTGCCAACTTTTCCAAGAGAAACAGCCCAGCGAGGTGGCCCCCATGTAACTAGCTCGCTGTGTGCTTGACCAGACTGGGACCGGGCAGATCGAGACCATGCAGCTCAGTCAGTGGTGGTCGTCTTCGCGTCTACATGCAGGAAAATTGTCGTGTCAAGTAGACTCTGCTGCAGATACCGCCGATCAGTTAGTCATAAAACTAAAAGACAATTTATAAGAATTCAGTTTTTCCCAAAAGAGAACAATATTGTACTTTTTAATAAATGTACAAGCATTAATGGAATCATATGTGTAATTAACACAAGTGCTATTTCACAAAATATGTTTAAAATTGATTTATTTAATAATCGGGTGTAAGCATGATGAAGTAAACAGTTCCTGAAGAATGAAAAGTACACTTAAAATAAGCCCTAACAATTAAGTTGAAATTTTAACAATTTTGGCAACTATTTTTTGAGATCTATACTTACTCCAATGTGGTCAATTTTGGCTAGTAGTCTTTTAGAACTAGTTTGCTAGATTTTTTAAAGCTACTTCCAGGGACTACATCACATGAGCATCAACAACAGGATCATTGGAGTACCCACTATTATTCGAAATTTGTTAATGTTGTTTGATGGGTTGATAGCAATGCTAAAAGTTTTCAAGAATAAGCAAAAAACAAACAAAAGGAGTGTTGGATCTTATACACACAAATATTTGTGGTCTGTTTTTCTTTGTTTTGTATTCCATTGATCCTTCAATACAACATTAATATGTGTTTCTCATTTTTCTACACTTCATGCCCTAATTATATGAATGTTTATAAATTTGAGAAGTAGTTCATTTGGCTCATGGCACTTAGTATTCATATGATGGGTTTATCATGCTTCTAGCCACCTTGATGTTGTGTTATCAATAATAAGCTAGTTATGATACCTTAAAATATAATAACGTATAATAATTTATCATAGCTTATAATAACCTATAATAATTTAAGGTATAAATTTAAATAATTAAAATAACCTAAAATAATATAGGGTATATCATAAAGTAGCATAAGATATTTTTAAAAAAACATAGAAAAAAACATATTTACCATAGTAAATTATAATAATGAATTACGTTAATTATTGGTGAAACATAATGTTTACATAGTGATATTATAGTGAAATAACTAAAATGCAATGAACTTATTTCATTTTAAAAGTTCCATAGTGATTTAAGTTAAAAAATTACATCTCATTTTTGTACTAGTGTGTATATTTTGATAGTGGGGAATCAAATTGCATAGAACAATGCAAAATTGCATGTGCTTAAAAAATAGGCCAAACAATGCACCAAACAAAGCTTAATTAGAGGCGTTTAATGTTTCCTTATAATCATCCCTTAAAATTATAGCAGTGCAACTACAAATGTTTTAATAAGTAAAGGCAATAAAAAAAGGTGCCAAATAAAGGAAACTAATAAATAAACTACACATATTATATAACAAAATGTGGCCAATTATGCCAAATAAACCTTTAGTTGTATCATGAACCCAATTCATTTAATAAAGTTGACTACTAATTACCCCATGAACATGGTCATCATTAGGTAAGCAAATTGTTTAATGAACAATGTTTTTTCTTTCAATTTGTGATGTAGTCAAAATGGTGATCATCCACACAAAGATTTAGGCAAATTTGATAATAAGAAAATATGAAAATGAAAGAAAATCTAGCATTTGTGGTTACATGTTGTAACTTAATAAAAAAATTGGTGATCTTTTGAAAAAAAGATTGGTGACCAAGAAATTCAATAAACACTAAATTTTCACCAATTTGAAAAAAAATTCACCATTTGATGAAATTTCAACAAAAAAATAATCAGCTTCCTAATAAACTTTCCATGATACACCCCCACTAGTCACAAATTTTCTTGGTTAGCAATTAGCAAAAGTCATGCACATGTAACATGTTTGAATTAACCCCACTTGCCTAGTTTCACACTAAAAAACCTACTTAAACCCCCATGTGAACAAGGGCTTCTTTGGGCATGGTAAACTAGATAAGGTCAATGACCTTCAAGTACAACCTACAAACTCAAAAGGGTTTCAAAAAAAGGTTTCAAAAAAAGCTTAGGGGAGACTTGAGGTTCACACTATGGCATGAAATTTTGTTGTTATGAGTGCATTTATTTTTAAAAATTTCTCCACAAGCTTGAAGTACTCAAGTCATGGTGAAATAAATTTGTGATTGTTTTGGAGTTTTTTCACAACCTCTATAATCAAAGAAGAACCTCTATGCCCTTCTAGAAAAAAACCAAAAAAATTATTCAAGGAAGAGATTCATCATCCATGCTTATTGGTAAAAGCAAAAAAATTAAACCTTTTTTTTTTAATGTCACGTTGTGCATTAATTGTCCTATGGATAAAAAAATTGCATTGTGAAGGACTTGCATTTGTGCATAGAGAACTTGCACTACGGAAGAATGGATCACTATTCATATTCTTGATGCCAAATAAGATTCATCTTCCATGATTACTATAAAAAATGAAATGTTTAAACCATAATTTCTATGTGCACTAATGTGTTGTGCAACATAGAACTTGCATGGTGCATTATGTATGAACATGTCATTTTATAGAATTTTTACATTGGGAGGGAGGAATTAGGATGGAATTAGTACTCCAGCTACTAGTGTCGAGTGATGCTCAGAATGCATATAATTCACCTCTAAAATTAGCATGAACTAGGTCGCAACCTGGACAGGGGTGCTCCATGAACCTTGCGTTGCTTGATCAAGTGAGAAATTTAAAATAGCTCGTTGTCCATCAGCAGGTCTGGCCAATCGAACAAGGAATCCTGAAAATTGTTAGCCTGATCACCGGCGTTGTGTACTAGCTGCCAGTGGTCATGGTGTATAAGATCAGGACATCCTTCTAAGTCGTGTAATGTAAGACCTCCAGCAATATTAGACGTGACGGTGTTCAAGATGTAAGTATCGATCATGTCTACACTAGTACTCTGATCATCATGACAGCAGCTTCCTGGCATGCTAGAGTCACTCGAGATTGCTTCAAGGCTTTCCAGATCGGCGCCAGAGCTGTTAGTGGGCTCTGCAATATCATGTCCTGCAGCAACTTCTGGCAAACTAGAGAAACGTTTTGTAGTCACGTCGGCGGCCAGTCCTTTGTCTTCAACAGCAGCTGCCTCTTCTGTAGCTGTCGATGGCGGATATAAAACTGAGACCCCATTTTGAGGTTTTAGCGGTCCTGCAAGCTCCAACTCCTGCTGATCACCGTCTTTCGTTCGTGAAGCATTAGCTATTGAAGCCATTTGTCGCTCCAGCTTCATCTCATGGCATGCAGCTGGGGCAGCTGCCGCTTGATCCGGCGTCGGAGTAATTTTGGATAATTGGTCAGGATGGTCCAGTGCCATGAGATCATCAGACACTTCAGCTAGACATGCTGCAGCAGCTGCCGCAGGTGGTGGCGCATGGGGCAGCTGGAATCTTTTTTGTTTCTTGCTCATGGAGGTGCAGGTGTGAGTACCAGAATAGGTGACTTCAAAGAGGGAAGGATCCGCGTCTGTGCGCTGCACCGTCTTCTTTGCATTGCACTCCTTTACACTACACTTGTAGTATGCTCTGTTACATATACAGCACACCACATGAACAACCCATTCATTCATCAGCAGCCTGCAGCTGTATGGAAATGAAGCTGAGCTGCACTGGAGAAGACCCTACAATAACTAGAAGATCATATACAAAATACCAGAGAATGTGATTTTTTTGCACACAAAAGAGATGGATCTTGACACGTGTGAGATAAACTTTGTGGTTTCATTGATTACAATGTACAATATGTGTTGTTTATTTTTTAGCCACACATTACAGTAAAGCACTTCCAGAAATTTCATAGCGTATTTGGAGCGCACCTTAAAACGGTAAGATTCACTCTACTACACACCGGAGGGATCTTAGGGATGTTAGGTTTTTTTTAATAAACAGCAACGTTTCATTCTGAAATTTTCTTCCATACAAATTGATGAGGGGAGGCAGATGCTTTTTGCTTGGGAAGGCTCTGGGACGAGGGCCTAACCAGAATGCGGGGACCACCTTGGCCTGCCACCTGGGGCGAGACCCTTGGTGTTAAGTCCCCTAACACCAAGCTAGTCAATTAGAACCTGAACCTATTTACCACAAAGATTTTATGTTAAATTAATATTCACTTAATATTAAACAATCACCCATTTAACATTTGGTGTCACCTAAGATGCCACCTAGATTTTCACTTAACACTGACTTAACAGTACGTGTGAATGCACCTTTATTCTAGTAACTTCCCTGACCTCAGGCCTTGCCTAGCACTTAAAAGTGACAAATTTACATTAGGTTATGGCACAAATTAGAAAGTGGCAAGAGTTTTAGTACTAATATGGATGATATCAATTAGTTTACCTGCAAAATTTTGCATTTCGAATGCTTTTCTTTCCGTATTTCTTCCATCGTCGGTGTCTATCTTGGGGAATCGCCTTCTTGGTGTCTACGCCTGGTCGTAGACGTTGGTACTCTATCATCACATCTTCCCGGACAGCTTCGTCACCATCTGCGGCGGCTTCTCTGGAAATAAAAATCAGGCAGGCCATGAGTTCCAGGTTCCAAAAAGTTCAAGTTCCTTTTCTTGTAACCCTCGACGTCATCATGAGCAAAGTTCAGGTTCTGTACACGAGAGTCAACACAAAGTATACCACGCGGCCGTACATATCTTTGGGCACCAAGCTTTTCTGGACTGAAGCCGGAGTTGCTTGTTTCACCTCAGCCACCATGGTCAACCTTCGTTGATTATACGTAGTTTTGGGAGAAAGCTCTTTGAGGGAGAAAGCTCTTTGAGGGAGGAAGGTTTATTCACAATATTTTTTTGGTAAGATTCATGTTGGATCGTAAAGAAAAAAATGAATTTTCCCCTATGCAAACATGAAGTGGTTTTGTTAAATGACAATGGGAAGATACAATGATGAACAGTTGTTTCTACAATGGGAAAATCGGAATAAAGCTTTGAAATATTGGCCGCACTATTCCCTTGGAGAGCTTTCTCTATGTTTTGTTAATTCAACTTTAATTTGTCAAAGGTTTCCACTCTTTTCCCTACAGAGAAGTTTCTTGCACATGATTGGCCCACTCCTTCTTGAGGATTCCTGAAATGCGGAAAAGATCCCCAGGCACCATCGAAAAGTAACACAAGTTGTCTGCCTTGATTGTTGGACCAAGACTTTTGTACCATACGGGAAAAGACCCCCAGGCACCATTGAAGAGGACCAATACTTTTGTAACATACGACAAACGCGAGCATTTCCAGAATCACCCAAGGTCTAAATTTTCTACTTTAAAGAATAAAACTTTTTCATCTCCAATAGTTGAGTGAAAACTTGATAAAACGTGGGGCATTTTCCCAGTCGAGTGCTCTGGACCAATCATTATAGTTGCTTTTCATTAATGTTTTTTAACTATATATTTGACATTGATTAATTTGCATATTTTCAATGTAAGGTGAAAACAAACTAAGTCTCTCAAAAAATTTAGTCATAATTATAATTCTTTTTTGGATAATGCATGAACATGATATTTTGAAATATTTTTGTTACTTAAAATATGTTCGATTAGTTTTTGATTTAATTAAATTAGTTATTTTTAAAATTGAAAAATATTTAAAATTTTAAATATATGAAATATATTTGTGATAAAATAATACTTGTCACAAAGTTTGATAAATTGTACGTAGCTCAAAACTAAAATTGTGAGAAAAATTCTGGAATGAGTTTTATTATAATGTATGATCAATATTGATCAATATCAATATATATCAAATAGATTTAAAACTATTTCAATTTTTTTAATGTGTTTTAAAAATTTATTTAGCAATAAATGTATATTAATATTTTCTTTTAAAAAACCACTATTATTTCAAAGAATTTTTTTAAATATAAATAAACATTGCATTATTTTTTCACAAAAAATATTTTGATAATTTTTTTTGAATCATGAAGATGAGACCTTATTATGATTGAAAACCTAAAAGTTATACATTCTATGTACATAAATTTATTTGATTTTTTCATCTAATTTTAAGATAAAAATTAATTTTGACTCAAAATAATCTTTAAATCTCAAAATATTATCATACAAAAATCCCAAAAAAATTCTTACATTTAGCATATCAAAAAATTTTATTAAATTTTAATTTACTGCATACTATAATAGTTATTACACATCATTTTTGTTGGAGGTGAATAATGATTCACTGTTAGTGCGCCTTCAGGCTATAGTTGCAGCTCTCTAATGAAAAGCCTCAGTCCTGCAACCTAGCTGCTAGCTTCTTGTGTAGCAAATTTGACCAGGTTTAGGTTAATTATTTTCAACCGTAGGAATTGATATTGACATTGTCAACGGCTCTCTCCCTCTCTACGTGTATATGTGACGGTTTACCTGTCGCGTTTCAGATGACTTTGGCTGCGTTTTAACGCATGGGGAGGCTTCCAGGGGTCTTTCCTGGAGCGTCGTCGTCTTGAAAAGCACACCCAAGGTCGCTCTCGTCAGCCCTAATTTTGAGATGGACCATGTTGGAGGATAAGCTTCGAGGAAAGGCTTCCGACGTGCAGACCTGCTGTTGCTGCTCCACTGGCTTGTGCACCACCTTATTGCACTGACCAGCTAGTGTAGCTGCAGCCCCAATGTGCTCCATGGCTGAATCGACTCGAAGCTCGGGCCAGTCATCGGTTCCCATTAGTCCTAGTTCCGCATTCATCATCCCTTTGAAATTCTGTGCTTGAATGGGTTCCAAGTCGGGAGCTAGCATGCTCAACCAACCATCTAGGCCACGTACAGTCTCACCATTTGCTGCACATGCCGCATCATGTAATTAATTATACACTACTGTAAAACATTTTATCAGCTTTTGTTACAACAGTTGGTGTCAAACCTTTGTTTATGTCTTTGAAACGACCGCTTATTCCGATCAATACTACTCGAAAGGAACCAATACGAGGAGATCATCCTTCATTTAATTTATTTTTTTCTTTTGAAGCACCACAGCAGACCTTGACCTGACAAGCTGTTGGCACCCCCAAGTCAATCTCATTAGCAGAGGGCTGGCAGGAGTTTCACCTGCACACCACTAGGTTTGAACCCGGCAGGGTTCCAGAATGGACTATACCAGTGAATCATCACCCCTCTGGTTCTATCCTTCATTTTAGTTTTGAGGCTCCCTCTACCCATCAACCGTTTATATTCTTGCTTATCCTATTGCTTATGCCAAACGTTGTGAAAAGTCATGCGAAAGTTGAGAAACTAAGCAAAATGTAAGGTAGTAAAGTGCCAGGAGACGCTCTAAGAAATCGGTTCTGATCCAGAAAACGACCTCACCGTTATCGTTTTTCAATCAGCACAACTCTCATAGCAAACACTCCAAGCCAACCATGTGTACCCCTAGCAATGGGTGCTGATTTCCACTTTTCTCATTAGCGCTAATCTGTGTCCAGATAAGCACAGGTTTGACACCCACTATTAATCACTTGCAATTTAATCTGGAGAGCTGATGAAGCCTAAGGAAGAATCACCTACTACAGTTAGCAAGATATTTGCAATTCTGGATCACCGCCAAGCCCTTTGCACGGTCCAGCTCTTGTACTGCAAAGACTTCGGACTTGCAGGATACAATTGATCGCTAGTCGTGACTCCGACCATGCTTAGCGTCTTCCTTTAGATGAACGTCGATGTCGGCCACCATTGGTGAGCCAGTACTGCAGCTATAGGGGCTGCCAATTTCTTCTTCTTTAAATTTTAACGGAAGATCTAGAACAGGAAGAACTGGAACATTCAGTGCTCTCTGATCATGAGCAGGAAGGATTCTTGAATAGTACCTGATTGGTCAGCTCGGGTTGCGGCCAAGCTGGTTCCTCGCGAGTAGTTACCCAGGAACTGGCTCATGGGAAAATCCCTGTCTTGCGAGCCTGCTGAGTCCTCTGTCCTTCTCGGAATTCCAAGCGCACTCAAGGGCGCGTGAAGTAATTTGAGGTTGGAAGTGGCCTGCAGATTGGGGTACCTCCTGGGCATGGACATTGCGCAGGCCTGCTGCTGTAGTCGTGTTGCGGATGCAGGAGTACTGATCTCTTTGAGTCGACAAAGGGCAAGGTGGCACCAGTCTAATGAATTCTCAATCTTACCCATCAGAGGCCTCAAAATCCTTTCTGGAACTAACTCCTGGC
>Ga0209611_10002907_pt1 | contig 30016 bp, 25 predicted proteins | sample S1TSphgellanicum_3_FD_187693 | JGI IMG/M metagenome (GOLD analysis project Ga0209611, IMG submission 187693) | Host-associated microbial communities from peat moss isolated from Minnesota, USA - S1T2_Fc - Sphagnum magellanicum MG (SPAdes) (version 2) | ecosystem: Host-associated > Plants > Peat...
TTCTCTCCTTCCTCAAAACTGCTTCACCCACCAACCACCACTCTTCCTTTTTTCCTTTTTTTTTCTTTGACTTCCTCAAAACTTCTCCATATCACCACCAACAACAACAAACTTTTTTTTTTTTTTCTTTTTGGGGGAAAACTTTTTCTTCTTCACCACCAACAATAAGTTCAGCATAAGGAAATAATTTTTTTTTTAATTGTTAGATAACTCAATTTATGTTGCATTCACACTTGATGTAAAGTCAGTGTTAAATGAAAATCTAGGTGACATCTTAGGCGGCATTCAATGTTAAAAAGGTGATAGCTCAATGTTAAGTGAATGTTAGCTTAATATAAAATCTTCATGGTAAGTAGGTTTAAATCCTAAATAACTAACATGATGTTAGGGGACCCAACACTTGAGTCCCTAACACCAAGTGTGAATGCACCTTTAGTTGGTGAGAATTTTAATTTTGGATGGTGTTTTTTTAATTTTTTTTGGTTGGACCTTGGTTGGGAAAATCTACGAGAGAGAAGTCTTTAGTTTGCCAACTAGGAATGAATGAGAGATGGAATGAGTTTGCAGTTTCCAAGCTAAATAGGGATAGCCTAATTCTACTACTAGCTCTTTTTTTTCTTCTAAATTGTGCAATTTTAAAATGCTATAATTAGAGAGGGATACAATTGTACAACCTTGGCTTAGAGGTTAGTATTGAACTCACCTACAATTCAACATGACCTAATGAAGCCCTTGTCCAATGATATGTAAATTTTTAAAAATTATATCATATCCATAACCTTGGATATATGTAAAGAAATACCTTGTACCCATAGTCAAATATGTTTTGGTATTTGGGTAAAAATAATTATGATACATATGCTTTAAACTCTAAAGTTTGTTAGTTCTATTAATCAAATGGAGTCTCTTAGATAGTTTGCTTTTTTATTTATAATTAGTCAATTTGATTGACCTATGACAAGAAAAACAAAAATACAAAATTGGAATTTTAGAAGCACCCAAAAATATAACTTTTCATGTAAAGTTGAATTTTTTTTTGGCCTAAATATATAAGTGAGAAGGTGAGGATTTTGGGCAAACCATATGGGATAAAATTGAGAATTGTTAACATGTGATAGAAGTGCCTATGCTTGGAGTGGTAGGTGTGTATGTGATAAGAATATATTTCTAATGGAAGACCTCCTCCTATTTTAGAGGGTCATATTTTTCATTAATGAAATTAAATGTTTCAAAAACTTACTAGAGTGTTAATAAATAAGTCACAATTTAATTATTTAAAAAATCCATCATCAATCGAATGTCAATTGTATCAATTCAATGTCAACCATGATGCCATTGTCCTTTGATACATTTAAGTGTTCATTCGTAAATATGTTTATCCTAGTTAAAGATGAATCAAAACACTTTGATTGTTGCATTTTGAAGTTGTATTTGACCTTTGAATTTTTTTTAAAATTTTAAAATGTGAACATTTTTTTATTTAAAAATTATAAATAAATAAATACACATATTCATTTTTACTTTAAAAAGGGGTATGTGATAATAGGGTACACAAACCCTACCCATGTACCAGAAATTTTATTTTTTGTAAACCCTAACCCTAACCCTAATCCGATGCAATAATTGAACATTAATACACCTTTAATGGGTAAATAAATTGAAAAAAATATACTTTTACCCAATGTTCTATCAAAAATAATATACCCACACAACATTGGTCAAAACGCGCACAATCGCCAATTCCAATTGGGTGGGGTATTCTACTCAACTCTTAAATCCTAAGTTGTTGAACACATATTGTAATATATGACATGATATATTGAATGAATTTGGAAAAACAAAATGATGGTATATAACATACACCAATGTTCAACAAGGTTTTTTTTTTTTTTTTTTTAAATTTTTTATGTAGCATAGGTTGCAATCAACCATAGGAAAATATAGCCAAAATTAATTATTTCAAAACATGTGAAAATTGAAATTTTTAAAAAGATCCTCTTTTTTTTCTACTTGTTTCATCCTAGTTATTCAAATAAAAAAATGTGATGAAACCTTACCAAATTTTATAAAAAAGACAGCACCCAAAAAATAAATAAATAAATAAATAAGGGACCTGGACCAAAGTCCACACAAGCAAATTGCCCAAATTAAGAGGTGGGCCACCTAGAGGAAAGGGAACCACTAAGAACCGAACCCTTCACTAGTCACATGAAGCATATCAACAAACGAAAGGGGAGGTAAATCCGATACAACTCTAAGCCTAGAAGAACCTTCCCTTGCAATAATAGCATGTTTCAAAATAAAAGCACTTTTTATAATGCCATTGACATTCTTTGTCTATAAAAGCAATGCAACACCAATTAAGGAAGGCCTCCAATGCCCTTTGTTGTCCATACCATGTTTGTACATTGATGAAGAAAGTTAACATGTTGATGAAAAGATCCAGAAATCTTTATGGCAAGAAGGAGAAACACATATGTTGGGTAATGGTTGCAATAAAGTCTTTTTTTTGGCTGAGTCACCAATGACACAACTACCCCACGATAAAAAGTTGCGTCTGATACTAATTTTGTTCAAGTGGGGTTGATAATGATGACATCAGCCATTGTGCGAATGCCATCAATTGACAAAACAATGTCAATTCGTTGATGAAAAGCTTCAAAACATGAAACCTTGCATCTCTCACAATGGATGCAAAAACATCATGGACTGCATCATGGGATGCAATGTTCTCCCCATCATGGGCATTAAAAGATTTAAATATGGTGAATTATTTTAAAGGTTGGTGTTGGATGGTTTTTGAGTTTTCAAATAGTCCTTGATTTTGGGTGTTTGAAAAAGTTACAATCAAATAACCATTAGTTTCAATACGTCAAAAACCTCAAAAAACCATTGGGTTTCATGAAATAATCTATGATTTTTTGTTAATTCTTTGACTTTTTTTTATTTTTGCCAAGTTGGAGTTGGGGCAAGTCTTTCAAATTTTGGCCTCTATTGGTTTTATATGTATATACGTAGTTTGACCTATAGTGGGGTTTTAAATTAATGAATTGCACAACATTTTTTTAACCTAAATCCAATTTTCATTAAAAACTAAAATTTGAATTTTTATGGAATTTTTATTGAATATACATATATATATATATATATATATAGATGCAACATTTGTGTGAAATTTCACCTAGAAAGAAGGTTGCCAAGAGCACACCCCAATTTGCCAAAGACTTTTACTTTGGATTTTGTTGAATTTTCTTTGAAAATTTTGTTCAATATTAAATGACTCCCACACCATAGGTCTAAAGATTATGAAACCACCTTGATGAATCCCTACTCATCATGACCTTTCCAACAATATTAAGAATGTGATAGGTTGAATGCTATGATTTGGGAGATTTCAATGTGATAAACAAAACAAACACAACTTTTCTCAATATATAGATATCACTTAAAAGCTTAATTGGGAGGGGAAGGAACTTGAAATGGAAGGGAAGCATTAAAAATTGCATGACCATGTGATGGGATTCAATGATTCAACCCCCTTTACAACAATGTAACTTCAATAATATAACATTATAATATGACAACCTTATTGTACATCACATTTTTGTGCAACCATTTGCTAGGAAAATCAACAATATGGAATCAAAACTCCACCACAATTTAGTTAAGTCTTGACATGGCCTAATGGCCTAATTTGACACTTTAATTGTGGCCATGAGTTTAAGAGTCTTGTTTTGACACCTAATTGTGTGCACTTTGCAAGGTGGGCATGAGTCTATAACCTTGTTTAGATAGTGGACTATGACAAAAATCAAACTAGGTTCTCTTTTTGAATATTGATTTTTTGGTGGGTGGGGTGGGTGAGTGAAGTAGATATATGCATTCATACCTTTCACAAGTAATGTGATTTGATATTTATTTTTGTTGCCTTTTGTTTTGGATATCTAAACTATTAAAATTTAAATATATGTTTTGATTAAATTTGAAACTTATTGTTGAACATATAATTCCACATTGTGGTGAGTTGTTTGAGCCACAAGTAAAACCATTATTTGGGTTTGAAATATTTATATTATTTGGGGATCACAAATTGACATTGTTTGAAGTAATCATTTTCAAGGTGAGGTTTCCATTTTCAATGTTTTCAATATTATTAAAGGGCTAGTCACAATTAGAATTAAATTAAAGTTAGGACTATGAGCTTAACCTAGCAATCACACTTGCAATGTTAAGTAACATAAAATTAGATGTGGATGCCTACGTTAAAAAAAAAGTTAAGTTGAAGCCAAGAACGAATGCACCCATCATATAACCAAAAAATATGTAAAATTTAAAATAAAACCAAAATATAAACTAAGAACTAGAAAAATTCTCATGTAATTCAATGATTAATTATCACACCCCTCCTCAATTCCCACTTGAATGGTAGTTGGAGTGGCATTTTCTGTAGTTGCTTGAGCAGCATAATTGGTCGAGCGACGAGATCCTTTAAGCCCCAATGAACCTGAGGGAGACCAAGTTTTTGTATTTCCTTTAAAATCCGTTATAGTAATAATGGTATTACTTAAAGTTGTTCTACAACCTTGGGCAATTCACGTGAGCCCACTTCATCTCATCATTGTAAAGCTTTACATTGTGTTTGCAACAATAAAAACATCATTATGACTATCATAATAGTAGCAAATTCAATGCAACCTCTTCATTGCAATTGTAATTTGCAAACATTTACATTGTGTAACAACCAAAGTCATGAAAATTCAAGAAATCACACAACACCATCACAACAACATGGAAATGGGCAATTTAACAACATATGGGAATGATCTGATCAACAATCCAACAAATCAAATATGTCATAATTTTATATTGATACTTTAGAAACTAATTGATTGATTTAGAGACTCAATGTGCATACATTTACAACATTCAAAAGAAAATGGTTAGTGAACATGACAAATTGCAATCCATCAACATTGCATAGGCATTCTTGAAATTGGAAGTGATAGTTCAATTCAAACACACACATTTAAAAAGTAACAAGATCAAGAAGAAACACAAAAGGAAATCACAAGGCTTTAATGATACTAAAAATGAAATGAAACCAATTAGGAAACCTAAACAACCCAATGTGGAGCATTATGAAGTCGTATTCTTGTTTCAAGTGAAAAGAGATGAAAATATATGTTCAGTAAATGTGATCAATTCCAAGGATTGATTTGTTCAAGTGTAATCATGAAGTGGAAAAATATGTTTGAATCTATGATAGGTTTGGCTAGCACACATAAGAATGGGCTAGCCCATAAAGGGAAATGGGCTACCATGTATGGTGACTACAAAAGAATATGGGATTATGTGGTTGGCACATGTCACAATGATGAATATTGGAACATCCTTCCTCCAAATAAAGTGCCATTGAATTCGGTTGAGTTTTTCAACAAAGGGATCTACAAGATGATTGATGCATTTATGAGCAATAGGCTTGTTCAAGCCATCACAATTTCAAGATTTTATGAACCAAAAATAACAATGTTTACACCCGCAATTTTACCTATTAAAATTTTGAAGTTGTTGCGCAAGATCATGATTCCCTTGGATGCACTATGACTTCAATCCATTCATGTATACTTGTCTAAAACCATGACACATGCTTAGGGAGGTTACTTACATTTATTTACAGATGATGTCAATTCAAAATAAGCTATTTGTTTATTAGTTTTGGAATAATGAATTTAATTTGAAATTTTTACAAAATAAATTAGGACTATGAAAAGCATTGAAATTTTGTTAAGTAAATAAATAAAACTAATAATTTGCAATATTTTTGAAATATGTATATATAAATAAGGTTTACTTGGGATTATATGTTACATCATATGCATGTGTCCACAAGCTCCATATTTCTTCCTTCTAAGAATTTTTTTCTTGTTTGCTTTCAAATATATTTCCAACCAAAAATACAAAAAAATCAAAAAAAAAGTTTTGAAAATCTAGTGCACTCATAATTAATAACAAATGATACATTTGGATGTTGCAACTAATGTTGTGCATGTAAATGTTAATAGTTCTATATATGGTATGTAAGTCCCATGTAAGTGTAAATCATTTACACTTAAATGTTTGAACTTTTTACACACACACTTATATTGTTGCCATGGCCCATGTATAATTATCTTTTACATTTACATTTACATGAGGCTTGTGTAAATATTTTGGGGCATTTAAATATATATACTATATACCTTTTTAATGACCACACCTTCTTGAAAATCCATACTAATTAACCGTGGGTGCATTCAAAAGCTCAATTTTATTTCTGTGCAATGGGCCACTTTGATTGGCCTCCTTCACAAAAAATATGATACTTTAATACTCCCTAAACATTAACATTTTCTACCAATATGAGACTATGGTGGTGCTATTCCAAGGAATATCTTGAATGCACATTTTGCCCCATCTCATTGTTTGAGTAGAACTTTTATCCCTAACTTTGTTCATCACCATTTTTGGCATAAGCTTTTACATGAAGAGCTTAGGTACTTATTGTGATTCATATTAATTAATTAAATTAGTTGTGGTGCGTCCCAAAGCACAAATGTTTTTATCGTTTTTTCTTTTTTCTTTTGCAATGAGCCATTTGGTTGGCCTATCATGAAAAACATTATAAAAAAACCCCCCTCCCCTCCCCAAGCAAAAATCACGTTTTTTACATTGTTTACCTAGAAACGTACAACCATATAAGTGCATTTGTTTTACACGTACACTTACACATTTCATGTTCTACGTTCACATGAACATAGATGGATATTAAACACTTACACATAGTGCAAGTCCTAAACCATTTACACACACAACATTAGTTGTAACATGTAGGAAAATGTGGCTAACGCAATGCCCATATTTATGTTTTTCCTAGTCCATCCAATTTGTGCATGAAATCTCACCTCTTTCATTCAAGTTCCAAATTTCATCTTCTAATTTGTGTAGTCCCAACCAAGAATTTTTATATATAATTAATATATGTCTTTTTTCCCTTTTTTTTTTGTTTGTGACCACCACTTAACCTTCTTGAATTGTGGGGTCCTCATTACACTTTTGCTATCATTGGTCATGTGCAAGGTAAATGCACAATTAGGTGGCCCACTTTTTAAAAAAACTAAAGTTCACAAAAATCCATTCTATAATGTTAAATTTGTAGTTTCATGTGGTACCATTGGTTAAATGGTAAAAAATTACATGTAAGAAAGTAATAAATTCCATAGTAATAAGAGCCCAATTAGATATTTCAAATACATGCACCTCTCAAAAAATTGAAATTTGAAGAAAGACAACAATGTTACATGGACTTATGAAAATATGGTTCAATTTTGATGATTGAAAAATCCCTTGTCTGAATTTGACTTTGATTTTAAAAGGAAGGATTTCAAATAAAATTTTGTTATTTCAAGTTACATTGCATACTAAATTATAGATATTTTGGAATGAAATTCAATATGAACCTTTTAAATTTTCTACCATTCAAGTTGGTTAACTATTCCATATTTTTCAACTTCAAAAGCTCAATAATTAAAGTGGGTGTATTTTTATTAAAAATAAATACGTAAGTGCCTTCATAATCAAGTTGTTAATTTAGAACCAAGTGCCAATTGACAAAATGATGATTGTATTATTCATTATAGGTGTTCAAGGGTACCTTATAGAAATGGACATTGTGACACCAAAAGTGAACCACGATATTGTGCATTTACCTTGTACAATAATCATTTTGCAATTTTACAACCAATGGAAGAAAAGTTATTGAATTCAAAGTGATTTTCATCACTGAAAATTAATTACAAATTACAAATTTGGTTTTTCAACTAATCAATGCATCTTCATCATATTGACACTTGAATTCACATTTCCCTTTTAATCATGTCATGGGGAAATGCATTGAGAATCTTGCATTCATTGTTGTATTGGCCATCCACCCGTTTAGCCACTTCAACCAATCAATGTTTCTTCATGTCACATGTGGAAAATTTGCCTCTTCGTGTCTTAGGGAATCTTTCAACAATGGTCATCTTCCCATTTTGCCATTTCAACCAATCAATGCCTTTTCATGTCATATGAAGAAAATTGGCCTTTTCATGTCATGGGGAATTTCCCATCGTCCATCCTATTCGCCATCCTCCCATTTGACATTTAGCCATCTAAGCTAATCAATGTCTCTTCATGTCACCTTCATGTCACATGAAGAAATGTATTTGTTTTTTCATCTCACACTACTAAAATCATGGTTTTTTAAGAGGTTCGAATTGATCAATTTGTCATTTTTATTAATGAACATGTATATTTTGACAAAAGGTCAAAAGCTTGAATGATTTTTTTCATTTATCAACTTAATTACAATGATTTAGTTAAAATGGCCAATGGTTTTTAATCAAATGGAACATTTAATCAAGATGGCCAATGTCCTTTAGTCAAATGCAACATGGTTTGTTACCCTATGTATTTACCTTTTATCTATTCACCCACCTACTTACATAACTAAGTATTTATCTATCTATTATCCACCCACCTACCTATTGTTTACACATATACATACCTATCTACCTTTACCTTTTCACCCACCTACTTATTTACCTATTGACTTACCTTCATATATTTTTTCACCTTCGTACAACCTACTTATTGTCAAAAACACAAATTAGAGCCCCAAGAACAAAGGCTAAAAAAAGGTCTAAGTTTAACTTTCAAATAAGGAACAAGACAAGATTATATGATTTAAAACAAGAATAAAAAAACTAAGAACAAGAAAATAAAATGTCTAAAACAAACGTGAAAACAAATCTTTATTATACTAACATATGCAAACATGAACATGAAAAAAACATGACAAGTTTATGGTGCGAGATCGTGCCCAAGATTATTGTTGAATAGATCGAAAGAAATGAAGGGTCCTACTTCTATTCATATCCCTTTGGGAACCTAGTTCAAAGAAGTGTCCAAAGAAATTTTTATGTGTGCATCAAGTAAAAAAACTTCTTGAAAACCTTCCTAATTAAGAGTCAACTATGAATTAACTGGGACTTAACTAAAATTTAATTAAAATTTAATCAAGAGTTCAGTAGAAGTGAACTAAAACTTAACTAATAATGAACTATGAGTTAATTGGAAGTGAACTATGAGTCAAGTGAAAGTGAACTAAAACTTAACTAGAAGTTAATTGAGAATGAATTGAAATTAAATTAAAAATTAAATACAAACTTATTACAAATCATGAATCAACATTCAAATGAATGAAACTTTATGGCATTAGCATCCGTGACACCACCTCCCCTTTTACAAATGAGTTCCACGAAGAGTAGATTTAGGCTTATTTGGATAACATTGATGAAATTCATGCACCTTTTCCATAGCATTTAATAGGTTCTTGATTGGTTCCCAAGTGCGCTCGCTCACATCATATATGTGCCAATGAATAAGATATTAGAGTTGACAATTATAAATCCATGAATCCAAAATGTCCTCCATTTCATATTCATGTTCATCATTGATTTAAATAGGTGGAGGGGGATCATGGATTCTTCCTGGAATGGTAGACGCGTAATAAGGTTCTAATAATGAAACATGAAACACAAGATGGATTTTCATAAAACCTAAAAACTTGAATTGGAAAGCCATGGCATTGATTTGTTTCACAATGAGGAATGGACCTAGCCTTTGATGGTCTAACTTTTCTGATGGCCTTGTTGTCTTGATATGTTATCGAAGCCAAACTTAGTTTCGACCTTAAAGTTGGGTTGTTCTTTTTGATGTTCATCAACATTCTTTTTATATCGTCTTTGTGTTTCTTCAAGGTTAGATACAAGTTGAGTTCGAACATTCACTAACCACATGGCTTAATCTTCAGTTACTGGATTCATGACTTTGTGCACACCTTGAATGTTAAACTTGGAATGTAAACCATGATTTGCAAAAAAAAGGTATTTGTTAAGTTGATGAATGCATTGTTTGTTATAGGCAAACTTTACCATGGCCAAAAGTTATGACCAATTATTTTGATGATAATTGGTTGTGCATCGTAAATATTGTTCCAAAACTAGATTGACCTATTTTGTTTGCCCATCTGCCTGGGGGTGGAAAGTTAATGAAAACTTCACCTTCACACCTAAAAGTTCAAAGAGGCACTTCCAAAACTTGGATGTAAACTGAAGCCCATGATCAAAAATGATATTTTCAAAAAGATCATGATATCAAAAAACATGTTCAAGGAATAACTTGGTTGTTTATTTGCTAATTATTGTTTTGGTACAAGGAATGAAATGAACCATTTTTGTTAAACGATCCACCACCACCAAGATGGAGTCATAAGAACTAGAAGGTGCAAGGTCTATAATGAAATCCATGGAAATTGAAGACCGCAAGTATGTAGAGATCGAAAAAAACCATGAAGGTGATGACAAGAATTTTTTATTTGAACATAAACATCACAAGATCTGATAAAATCCTTCACATACTTCCAAAGTTGTGGCCACCAATAATTTCGAGACATTAATTCCATGGTCTTATTGAATCCAAAATGGCCTACAACTAAAGTATCATGCTTAAGTTGGAGAATTTGAAATTGTGCAAGGCCATTAGAAACATACAAAAGACCATCACGATATAACAAACCATTTTGAAATTCGAACTTGGCATGATCACTACAAAAATCTTGGATTTGACCATGACTTTTTATTTGGCTTTGGTTGCCAATAATAAGAAGGTCCTTCAAATCTTCATGAATTTGACAAAGAAGGGTTGTGTCATTAGGAATTGCCAACAATGCCCAAAGTCGAAAATGTTCAGGCTTGATATTGACATCACATTATTGCTTATAGGCTACATCTCCCTCCTAAGGCGTGAGGTATGAACGACAGGACAACACATCATGTTTCCTTTATTGGTGCCCAAGGTAATATGTGATGACAAATCAAAATCAAGACAAGGACAATGCCCATTAAACTTGGTGTTGATTCAAAACACAAACAATCATGAAATATTAGAGGTTTGTATGATCAAAGTACACAATGATTTCATGTTGAATTCCTTCAAGTAAATGATGCCATTCTTCAAAAGCATCAACAATGGTTAATAGTTTTTTATCATGAATCTCGTAATTAATTTCAGTAGGAAAAAACTTACAAAAAAAAAAATTCAATAAGATGAAGGAGATCACCATCTCCAAGTTGTGAGAACATAGCTCTTAATCTAAAATCAGAAGCATTAGTTTTTAAGACAAAGGGTTTGGAAGGGTTTACATGAATCAAAAGTGGGGTATTTGTGAAAAAAACCTTTAAATATTGAAAGGCATTTTCAGCTTCAACTCCCCATGAAAAAGGTTGATCCTTTTTAGTTAACCGAATAAAAGGGGCCATTATTGAAGAATAGTGGGCAATGAAACATTATTAAAAGTTGGCAAATCTAAGAAAACATTAAACATCTCGAACAAAAGTTAGAGTAGCCCAATCAACAATGGCTTAAACTTTACAAGGATCCATGCAAATGCCATTTGTGGAGATGACATAACCCAAGAATTCCACTTCAAATTGATGGAATTTAAACTTCTCCAATTTGGTGTAAAGTCCAACCTCCTATAGTTTTTCCAAAACCAAATGTACATGGTGTTCATGGTCCTCCATGTTCTTTGAGAAAATGACGATGTCATTAATGTAATATACCACAAAATCATCCAAGTACTCATAAAATACATCGTTCATCAAATGTTGGAAAATAATAAGCACATTAGTAAGGCCAAATGGCATCACAACATATTCAAAATGGTAGTAACGGATTTTGAACATTGTCTTCCATTCATCACCTTTTCAAATGTGCACCAAGTTGTATGTTCCACATAGATCAATTTTGGTGTACAACTTGGCATGACAAAGTTGGTTCAACAACCCTAAGATTAGGGGCAAAGGGTACTGATTCTTGATGGTGAGTTGATTTCATCCACAATAATCGACACACATTCATAAAGATCCATCTTTCTTTTTGACAAACAAGAATGAGGCACCAACTAGAAACTTGGAATGTCAAATGAACCCCTTCTGAAGGTTTCATCAATGTATTCACAAAGAGTTGCAAGTTTGTCTTGTGCCAAGTTGTAGATCGGCCCAAATGGAGGTTGTGTTCCTTCTTCAAGGTCAATGGTGCAATCATTTGGATAATGTTTTGGTAAGGTGTCAACGTTCTTATTTTCAAGCATGTCCTTGAATTTCTTATATTGGGAAGGAATCTTGTGACGAAGTGATTCAACATCTAATGTTGGAAAATCATAGATCAAGAATGCATTTCCTTTCTTGGTAGCTTGCATGAAAGTTCTTGTTTTAATGAACAAAGCTTTTGAGCTCTTGACATCTAGGACATTCCCCAAATAATTTTACATTTAGAGAGTTTAATACACAAATTGTCCAGGTGGTAGTCTTTGTTTTCACTTATGATGTTTTTGGATGTAAGCTTTTCACATTTTGATGTTATTTTTTGAAGTACATCAAAATGAAGATTTTTTGTATGCCAATCCATTCGACGGTTATGCAAAATGAGCCATGATAACCCAATGACAATAAGGTTTGTTGGGGATGAAATGACATTGAAGACCACCTTGTTTGTATGCATCCTGATAGTAATATCTAAAGCCTTGGTTTCATGTGTCATAGGTCTTGAAAAAAAAATTCGACCATTGATGACCTCCATGGCTATTGGTGTGTTTTTCTTCACAGAATCATCTTATGTCATCACACTAGTTCCTTGTCGCTGAAACACACAAATGCACCTGAATCAAGTGATTATTCAATTTTCACCATCATGGATCTACCATATTTGATCGTGATTGGCAATAAGGAACAAGGTGCTAGGTCTAAAGGTAAACGAGACCATTTTGAACACATGATGCGTTCGAGTTTAGTTTCATGGTCCCTATTGAGATTAAACATATTCGTTTCCTGAGTATTTGGGAGGTGGCATGTGAGTGGAAGTGGCTCAAGTTGTATGTGATAGTTGTTTCTTAGGGTAGTTAGTAGCAATGTGACATGGCTTTCCAGAATACATGCATAGTTTGTTCACATGTCATCGTTGTTCTCTTACTTTATGAGTGGTTTGAATTGTGTCCGATCAATTTGTATAGGATCATCCTTTGATGTAAATGTTATTGATGGAAACAACATAATAGGTGCAAAGTTCTTTAGCAACTCCCTACGCTTCTCTTGTTGATGTTCACAAAACATGTTATCGCAATGAATAGCTTGAGCAATTACTTGATTCAATGTGGCTAGATTTGGCATGGTGAACAATAGGTCCTTCACCTCGTTACATAGTCCATATTGAAATTAACTCATGAGTGTTATTTCATTTCATGATATGTCACAAGCCAATTGTCTGAAATTTGATGCATACACAAAATTAGGCATGGTCCCTAACAAAGAGCTTGTAGTTTGTTAATTAATATGCGTTCTTTGTCAAAGTCTCCAAAGGCTGTGTTAAATTCCTCCACAAATGCTTCAAGATCATTCAACAATGGAAATTGTCGTTCTAACAAAGGTGCGAACCATGCTAAGGTCGTGCCTGATAGCAACATGCCAATAAGGCCAACTTGAGTTGGGCCACTTGGATAACGTGGGGGTGCAACCAAATGATTAATCACACTTAGTTAAAGAAACCTCGAAACTTGGAATGTGTCCCATCAAACTTGTCAGGAAGGCTAATTCATGGCTCCTTTACTTGGGATGGTGTTGTGGGAACACATCCCAATGACGTTGATGCTTGAGCACTCTGAAAATGAACAATGGATTTACTAAGAACTTGATTTTCTTGTTGCATATGCTTAAAAGCAACAAGGATTTCTTCCATAGATGCAACCATCTCTTCTCTAGATGTAGACATGATTATGAACATTGTGAAATATGACACCAATAAGAGGTGGGTAATCCACAACCTCAATCAACAAAAAATGGGTAATCTGCAACTTTTTGAAAACTTCCATCGAAGAAAAGGCATAGTCCATGCTCAATTCCAAAAGGAATCTAATTTTTAAATGACTTATAAATACAAAAATAAATGTAGACTTGATGGAGTCGGTTTAAACTGTTAAATACATGAAGAATCACAAGAAAAAAACCTAAAGGAAAGGTATACATCTAACTTTCAAACAAGGAACAAGATAAAATTATGTGATTTAAAAATAAGAACACAAGAACGAAGAAAAAAAACATGAGATGTGCAAAACAAATGTGAAAACGAATCTTTCTTATGTTAACATATGCAAACATAAACATGAAAAACATGGCAAGGTTATGGCGCAAGATTGTGCTTAAAACTAATGTTGAACAAACTAAAGGAAATGAGGGGTCCTACTTTTATTCATACTCCTTTGGGGACATAGTTCAAGGATGCTTCCAAGGAAACTTCTATGTGTGCATCGAATAAAAAAGTTTTCTGAAAACCTTCCTACTAAGAGTCAATTATGAGTTAATTGAAAGTTAACTTGGATTTAACTAGGAGTCAAATGGGAGTTAATTGAAGTTAATTAAAACTTAATTAAGAGTTAATTAGGACTTAACTAAAAGTTAACTGGGAGTTAATTAAAATTTAATCAGAAGTTAACTAATAGTTAATTGTAAGTGAATTAAAATTTAATTAAGAGTCAACTAAAAATGAACTATGAATAAAATGAAAGTGACTTAAAACTTAATTGGAAGTTAACTAAAAATGAACGAAAATTAAACTAAAAGTTAAATACAAGTTTATTACAAGTCATGTATGAACATTCAAATGAATGAATTCCATGGCATTGGCATTCATGACACTTGTTTACCTACCCACCTACCTACTTACATATTGTGGGTGGGTGAAAATATGGTATTTTGTACATACTTTTTACCTTATCAAAACTAAATGAAAGTAAACATAAAATAATCCATGAAAAATTTAGTTTACATTGAGTTCTTTTACATATATATAGTTATTCATTATTGTGCATTGATTTTCAACTTCCAAATTGTTTCAATTAGTTTTTTGTCTACTTGTTTAAAATGCAAGTAGGTTCAAACTATATTTTATGTAGTGAAAAACTCTTGTAAAATATGTGGTAAGTAGGTTTTAATAAATAGATTTTCTACTTTCTATTATGGCCACATCTCAAAACTATAATGATATTTATATCCCCAAAAATAATAGAACAATTAAGTTTTAAAAGTAGACTAAAAATATCCCCAGTTATAAATTTACCACCAGTTAAATGGGGATACTTTTGGTCTATTTTTTATAAAAAAAATTGCTGTTAATTTTTTGGAAGTGAATATTTATAATAGGGTGAAAACATGGTAAAATATACACAAAAAGTAGTGTAAGCAACAAAATACTAGGGTCCTTAAAAAAAAGACTAACAAGTAAATGATTTTATGGGGATAGTAAAAAAAATTTTGTTACATTATTTCTTAACTTTTGTTTGCATGGACTTCAAAAGTTAAATTGTTATAATCATGTTTTTTTAAGCTGCTTGCAAGCACTTGAATCGGACTTAAAATTTGTGGCAGTTTGAAAAATAAAATTCAAGTACTTGAAAGTAGGTGAAATGTTTTTGTAAGTATTTGGTTTTTTTTTTCAAGGACCTCATTATTGATGTGCTGAAATTCTAATATAAGTTTTTTTGTTAATCAATTTTTTTTTCATAACTAAAATCATTTCGAACCCCTTAAAAATGGGAGGGGTATTTTTTCAAGTCTAAATGATATGACACAAATTGCTTTTAAAAGCTAGAAGGGGGCTATAGATGCCCATGAAAAAAAAATTAAAATTCATTTGTTTTGAAATGCTAAAGGAAGGTTTGAAGTTTGAAAAACTATTTTTTTCGTGTTTTCAAGTAGAAAACAAGGTAAAAAGTATGTCCAAAATATTTTCCTTGCACCTAATAATGATAGAAATGTGGCATGGTTTATAATTATATTTCCACCCATTTTTATGGTACTTATTTGGTTTTATATGCATGATACATGGTAAATCTAAAGACATTTTTTTTTTGGGTTTACTTTATCATGCCTTTGCCCAGGCACCTACCCACCCACTTACCTACTTGAATTTAGCCACTAGGTGTGACCATTAAGTTTACCCATTATGTTTCGCAACCATATTTAACCAATAAATTTAGCCTAAGTTTAATCACAAAGTATAATTTAGGTTTAACCACTAAATCTAACCATTAGATTTAACCTAGGTTTAACCATTATTTTTAACCACTAGGTTTAATTCAAGTTTATGCATTATATTTAACCAAGGTTTAATCATTATGTTTAGTCATTAGGTTTGGGCACTATGTTTTTGTTAAAATATGCCCAAAATGACAAGTATAAAAAAGACACCATATCAATTTGGACAAGTCAATTTAAACTTATCGACATGACTAAGTAGTCAATTTAGACCCTATCATTTTGATTGACAAAGTGACTAACTATTTAACTAATAAATATTGGACCACTTGACTATGTCAAAGTTACACTTAAATTAAAATCATTTTTTGGATTATTATTTTAAAAATTAATCGATAGGTTAGTAAATAAGTAGGTAGGTGTTAGTTGAACTTAACTTAGGTTATTAAAGCTAACCTATAATTAAACTAAATCACACCGAACTACTTTAGTCTAACCTACTTACCTTAGTCTTCTAAACTTGCACATAAGCTATAAGGAATTAAACCCCAAACCTTCACAATGATAAACCAAGTCCTTATTAATGGACTACACTATCAAAGGTGTTCAACTTTTGTCAAGTTTTTTATTTAGATATTTATTTCACATCATTAAACATAATGGCTAAACCTAAGTGACATTCAATGGTTAAAATTAATCTAAAATTAATGGTTAAATCAAATGACTAAACTTAATGGTTTAATTTAATAGTTAAACGTAATGGTTAAACTTAATGATTAAATATAGTGGCTAAACTTAGTTGATAAACATAATGGCTAAACTTTGGTTAAACCTACTAGTTAAATCTAGTGGTTAAATGTAATGACGAAAACAAATTGGTGAAACGATACCAAAATGTAAATGTTTTTAATCAATATTTTTAGAAAAAAAAATATTAGAGTATTTTAACAAAGTGTTACCATCTTTTTTGATTTTCAATAATAGCCTTTAGATATTTTTAAATCATTATTTTTGTTGACAATACTTTTAAACAAGGTTTAAACATTTGAATTTATTGCAAACATCCTATTAGCTTAAGTGAAAATACAATGATATGCATGATGGATTGAAAGGACTTTTGGTAATAATATTCATAATTTTGGGTGAAAGCATGATAAAGTAGACATAGAACAAGGTGTTGCAATGTATAAATTGTGGTTGTTAATCAATTCATAGAAAAAGAAAAAAAAGAAAAAAAAGCTTTCTCTCCAATTATAGGTATTAATTCTCAAAATTGAAAATGTATAATTATGGATTAATGGGGTAGTTATAAAGCCATCTCTTTTTGCCTAAGTTGTCATTAAATATTTGGATTTTGGTTTTGGAAGTGACAAAGAGTTGGTTAATTTGTTGCCTAATTTGTGTGTTGAATTAAATGTTTGAAGAAAGTTTTGAATTGTGTTTTCTTGTTGCAACCTTAGACTTGCACTTGATGGCCAAGGTCGATGTGATGAGCTCATCACAATTCATAGTAGAGCTCTCTAGTGAGTCAATATCAGTGTTGGGTGGGTATCATGAAGCTGGAATGAACCATGATATATATGTAGATTGGTATTGGTCTTGGTATCAAACAACTGATCACACTAGTGCAAACTGAGGCAAATACCAGCCTCGTACTAGTACATGCCTGGTAGGGACTTGAGGTAATACCAGAGTTTATATTGGTCTCAATACCATGCATAATATACCCGTCACATATGAGCCAAAAATCAGCCTTGGACCCTCATGATACCCGTAGCAGCTGGTGTGTTCAAAAGTCGATACCCAATCAATACTCATACTACATAGTTCCTTTGGCAGCTTCCACACATGTCTGTCAAATAATGAAGAAAATTTGAAATTTTCATTTCAACAAATAGAAAAATTCTTCAAGATTTAATACTTTTCTTTCACAATTTTTTGTTATTTGAAAAAAAAATTTCTGAAATTTTCAACATTTCTGAAAATGATAAAGTAATGTCAAAGCTGCCAAGGTAGTAAGTAGTAGGGTAATACTCAACTAGCTAAAGGTTCTTTATGCAATATTGTTTGCCTTCTTATGTGGTTTGAGATTTCAATAATCTTGTTGGGGCATAGGTGAAGTTGCTTCTGAACAAAGAAAAATCATTTTTGGTTCTAAGACTAGTGCTGAGTGACAGCAAAATGACAAGTTGTTGATTCATTTGGCCAAAAATTCGCCAATTTTGCCAGATTTTGAATGAAAAAAAAAGGGTCAAAATTGCCAGAATTTTATGATAAGTTCCAGTAGGTAGCTAACAATATAGAAGGATTTTGGTTTTTTTCTACTTTCATATCTAGTATGTAGCCAAATCTGGCTAAATCATCTTATGGATAATTGCCACTTCAGTTACATCACAAAATTGGAAAAAAAAAAAAACTCTGATCCCCAAAGAGTGAATGGGAAATAATATAATAATAGTTTATTAAAAAATCAACATTGTCCCCCAGCCCTAAAAAAAGGTTAGGATTTGAGTTCATATTCTCCTATTTGTAGAGGAGCAGTTATTATTATAGTTTTTTTTTTTCCTTCAATTCTGTGATGTGACAAATTTGGCAAAATTTTTCAGAAAATGTTGCAAAATTAGTCATACTAGTGGTACCCGTGACCTTCGGACACCCGTGGCTACGCCACTCCAGCCACCTCGAACGCATAGTGGTCTCGACCGACGTTGTGCGGGTATCAGAACCAGTCGTGTGTACCCTCAGGTTATCAGTCCGGGTATTTACTACTTTACCTGATGTGAGAAAACCCAAAACCCCAGTTCTGACATTTTGAACCTTGGTTCTCGAAAGTTTTGAAAATTTCCGAAAACACGTTCCTCTATATAATCGCCGGTTCTTTCGGTAGTTGGGGGGGGGGGTGGGGGGGAAGGGGAAGGTTTTTATATTCGCCTTTGGTGCGGTGGGAGAGGGATGCGATCCGATCGTCATTCCTACACTTCGGACGACTACAATGCTTTGTGGAGACGGTTTGTACACGAAAACCATGGTGGTCCAACCCCCGTCACAGACTGACACCGGTTGCCCACTGCTTCACCGGCCTCTCCCTCCCCCACCCCCAAAACCCCCGTCAGACTGACTGACAAACGTAGTGAATTAATTAGTCATATTAACACTAGAACAACACATTTTTTCCAAAAAATTCCAGGTTTTTTATTGGATCCAAAAGCCATTAAATTTGTCCACAAAAAAAAAAAACCTGATTATACCTACCAATTTTTATTTTGAACCAAAATTTCTCAGTTTTTATCCTTGAATGCTTGAATTTTTTCAGATGTTCAAACTAGAGCTCCCAGAAGACCACATTTGCTTATTATGCTTGAGTTATTTCGGTGGGCTGTGAGTTATGCACTAACCATCCACATGTGTCTATAGACCTTGTAGCCACCAATTTCTTGCACTTAACTTTACCTGCCTACATAGTTACCACTTACATCTACCTAACCTGCATCAATTTTTCTAGTGAATTTCTCTTCCATTCAATCCTAGCACGGCATTTAGAAAACAGAATATCCATCACAATTGTTTGAATCTCCCTGCAAATTCATTCATTCATTCATTTATTATGTAATTATTTATGCTATGATACTCAACAAAGACAATCTTAAACCCTAAACACTAAAGGTCTTTCTGTATCCTACACTTACCTGGGTAGTTACATAGCTAGTGTGAGGTGGAAATAGGGAGCGTTGGGTTTGCATGATAGGTTACCGAGGATACGGAACCTTGCTTGGTAACTGAGAAGTAGTTCATCCATCCACCTTGGTAACTGAGTAGTAGTAGTAGTTCATCCACAACTGACTCATCACAGAAAGTTGCAGATTCCAGAGCTTACATGCAGAGTTGGTTCTTAGTTCTCGACAGACCTGAGTGTAGAAAACCGAGTTACAGTGATTGTTTTTTGGTGGGTTTAGTTAGGGTTGTGGGTTTATTTGGTATTTTTCAAATTATTTTTAAAATTCCTTTTCAATTTTGTGACATAAGGAAATTGAAGCCCCCCTCCCCCTCCCCCCCAAAAAAAAACAAAAAAAACACTGGTGTGTACATTCGTTCCCATTTTTCAGAAACAGTATTTGGGGGTGGGGGGAGGGAGTCCCATGCAGGGTTTTTGTTTTCAATTTTGTGATGTTGCCAAACTGGTGATCATCCACAAGAAGATTTAGCCAAATTTGGCTATAGATCAGGTATGAAAGTAAAAAACAAGTAAGGATCCGTAACATTTTTGGCTACATGCTATAGAACCCAATAGAGAAAATCTGGCATTTAAAAAAATAAATCTGGCTACTGGTAAACCAAGACAACATGTATTTTTAGCCATTTTGAGAAAAAAAGAAAAGCTAGCCAACTGGTTAAATGTAGCCAGGAAAATAAAAACGCTGGTCCTATGGCAAATAATGAGAGGAGACTACAAAGGAGTAAAATAATGGCAACAAAATGGGAAGTGCAGAAATGAAGAAAAGGTGCACGAGAGATAACGCCGTCCCAGGGGCTCGAACCCTGGACCACAAGGTTAAGAGCCTTGCGCTCTACCAACTGAGCTAGGACGGCACATTGGTGTCGAGAGTGACGTGTCGTATATTTATATACAACTAAAACATCAGCGCTAAAGGTCAAAAACACTTCCAGAAACAGAACAGAGTGGAAGGGACCAAACTGGTGTTCTCACCTAAATTAGTCCTCAGGGGAGTTTCACCCCCAGTTTTGGATTTTCCTTGACCTGTGCGCTGGCGCAGGCTTGAATGCTGATGCTCATTTTCATCATTAAATAAGAAGCCTTGTCAGAATTGGATCTGACAAATCTTCTGCACTCCGACCAGTTTCATGAAACACTACTCAATTTTGCTCACTTTATACATACACTCAAATTGAGGATGAAACCAGGTTTTGAGGGTCAAACTAGGCCTAAAGGTACCGTGGCTTTACGGATGACTTTATTTATTTATTTATTATTATTATTCTTTTGGGGGTTCTCTCCTAAAGACTTGCTTCACTCATATCTCAAAGCCAAAATGTTTAGTATCTTGGAGAGAAGGGTCTACCATAACTTTACTTATGGTGTCAATTGTCTCCATGATAAATGATAAAATTGGTACATCTATGGCATCTTTGGTGTCACTCATGCCTTGTTTTGGTCGAGTCCACAATGGGAACTCCCTAATCCACTTACTCTACATTTAGGGTTATGATTTCAAAGGTCTTATTTGATTCAAATTGACATGGATTCTATCATTCGACTTTCCTACACATCACACATTGTCACAAAACTTACAAAAAGATAACAAAAAGACACTAAAATACATATTACGTATGTGGATAATGCAAGGTACATTTTTATAACCAAAAAATGATATAGAAGCTGTGATTTATAGCTCAAAGTCTTAGCTTTCTATGATCATCCATGAAGATGATTTTTTATTCAAAGTGATGGGAGAAGCCCTTAACCCTAATAATACATGTTTAAGACATACAAAACTAGTGAGGTCAAGGGTTTCTTCCATTGGCATGTAGAAGGTTCCAGGTTTTAGCTTGGTTCTACCATGATTAACAATTCATGGGTAAGGGTTTACATCAAGTTCTTAATAGTTAGATCTAACTAGGTCAAGTTTTTGATACTCAAATCTAAAACTATTGGTTTTAATATTTCAATCCAGGTATTCACATAACACTAGTAGAACACCTTCATTTCCCAACAATGAACACATGCATTTATTAAATATAATTATTGTCATCAATTGAAATTTTGGAATGTGGGAAGTGTCACCTAAAAACAAAACAAAATACATAAAGGGATGAGAATCAAACCTTATCCAATTTAAAATAAATATCCAATGACCAACAAACATGTGCTCTTAGTTCTTTTACAATTGGTTTTGTTTTCAGCTCTTTAGAATGGCAAACATGTAAAACATTGCACAAGGAAGTGTGTCAAAGAATGTGCATGTTAAAAAATAAGGTTTTGGGTTGAAGGACTATTGTTCCATCAGCTATGCAATAAATCAAATGTAGGTCATTATTGTTTAGGGTAGATGACTTATCATCTTGTGAGTAAAATCTATCAATTGGATATTAGTTGAGAATGTTCATAAGATAGTTCAACCTATTGTTTATAAAAAGTTTTAGGGTTTCATTTTGTGATGTCATAATTACATATTTCAGAATAAAATTGTATGAAAACATTATGACATTCCACATGTCCATCCAAGTGTCCTTTGATGGGATAAATATTTTAAGATAAATCATCCATTAAAATGAAAATGACTCCCCTTGAAACTAATATGCATTTTTGGCCTTGGTATTGTGGCCATTTGTATTTTAACAATCACCATGCTATATATATATCGGGGACACACAATTTTCAATGCCTACCTAATACCCATACATATAACAAATTTGAATTGTTTCAAAAAAAAAAAAAAAAAAAAAAACCATCTTTCATATTAAATTTTTTTTCCTTATAACTCTAGATTTAGTATTTCACCTTTTGATCTTTGAAACTTATAATAACATCTTCCTAAGGAATAATAGAGAGGGGTGAATGCATGTTATAATGAAAACAAAAAAATGTCACAATTTGACAATTTTCAATACCTATTTGAGTTTCATGCATTGATCATGGTGGAAATTTGGAAAATAATTTGCATTAAAATTTCATAATAGATGATGGTTTATATCCCAATCTAACATTATATTGTGAAATCAATGCACATATGAATGATATAATTGTCAGAGGCACGAAAACAATTAAGACTATAAGATTTTTTACCCAAAACAAGAAGAAAGGCGTGCATATTTCCAAATTCAAATCATGAAACAAAACAAACAAAAACAAGCACACAACGCATGTGAAATAACAATCCAATGAGATTTTATTGCAAAGAAAAAATTTAAAAAAAACAAGGTTATGACAAGAAACATACCCAAAACTAGTGTTGAAGAAATTAAATGTAATGGGGAATTCTACCTTTATTTATACCCCTTGGGCACCTAGTTCAAGGAAATTTTTCAAGAACCTTCCAATCTACATGTGGCTCATGTTGTGTGAACTATGAGTGAACTAAGATTCAATTAAGAGTGAATTTAAATTTAACTAAAAATGAATTGCGAATTAATTAATAGTGAACTAAAAATGAATTGAGAGTTAATTAATAATGAACTAAAAGTGAACTTAAATTTAATTAAAAGTTAACTAAGAGTGAACTAAGAGTTAACTAGAAATGAATTACAAGTTAACTAAAAGTGAACTAAAAGTTAATTAAAAGTGAATTAAAATTTAATTGGAAGTTAATTAAGAATGAATTGAAATTAAACTACAAGTTAGGTACAAGTTTAATACAAGTTATGGATGAGCATTCAAAGAAATGAACTCCATGGCATTAACATCCATGACATCACCTCCCCTTCTAGCAACAAGTTCCACAAAAATCGAATTTAGGCTTGTTTGGATACCATTAATGAAACGCATGAACCTTTTCCATGGCACTTGATAAGTTTTTGATGGGCTCTTAAGTGTGCTCGTTCATATCATATCCATGCTAATGAACAAGATATTAGAGTTGATGATTAAAAATCCTTAAATCCAAAATGTCCTCCATTTCATTTTCTTGTTCACCATCGACTTCAATAGGTGGGGGGATCATGAATTCTTATTGGAATGGTAGATGCATGGTAAGGTTCCAATAAATAAACATGAAACACAAGATGGATTCTCATACAACTTGGAAGTTTGAGTTGGAAGCCACAACATTGATTTGTTTCACAATGAGGAATGGACTTAGCTTTTGATGATTTAGCTTTTATGACGTCCTTGTTGTTTTGATATGTTGTCATCAAAGCCAAACCTAGTCCCCAACCTTGAAGTTGGGTTGTTTTTTCCGATGTTTATCAACAATTTCCTTATATTGCATTTGTGTTTTTTCAAGGTTAGATATAAGTTGAGCTCGAACATTCACTAACCACATGGCTTAATCCTTAGTTGCTAGATTCACAACTTTGTGCACACCTTGAATGTTAAACTTGGAATGTAAACCATGATTTGCAAAGAAAGGTGTTTGCTAGGTCTATGAATGCATTGTGTTGTTATAGGCAAACTTTGCCATGGCCAAAAGTTCTAACAAATTATCTTGATGATAATTAGTTGTGCACCATAAATATTGTTCCAAGATTGGATTGACATGTTTTGTTTGCCCATTTGTTTGGGGGTGGAAAGTTAATGACAACTTCACCTTCACACATAAAAGTTCAAAGAAGTGCTTCCAAAACTTGGATGTAAACTAAAGCCCACAATCATAAATGATATCTTCAAGAAAACCATGATACCGAAAAACATGATCAAAAAATAACTTGGTTATTTATTCATTAATTATTGTTTTAGTACATAAAATGAAATGAGTCATCTTCGTCAAACGGTCCACCACCACCAAGATGGAGTCATAAGAACTATAGGGTGGAAGGTTTGTAATCTATACATATCATACATACATATGTAGTTAACCATGTTTGATTTTTTCAAGAATTGCATTATAGTTGCATGTGGTAACTACTTTAGAACTATTATAAATGTGTCATTAAAGCAACAACTATGTTGCAACTAGGTACAATGTACATACATGTAATCATGCCACGTGTTCACATTTCCACCACCCATTATGGAATACATTTGCAATTAGTTTTCAATTATGATTCCCATTGATACAATTAGCCTAGCCACTAGTGCACCACTACTAAAGTACTATTGTTCAATTATGTTATGACTATAATGTTACTTGTAACTTAATATAGATACATATTCATTAGTTATTTATATCTTCATCATATGTGTTTCATTTTGAGTGATTTAAAATGTTATGGGAGTGTTACCTCAAGATTTAAAAATCATCTTTGAATTGTAAAAGAAAAGGAGTAATGAAAAAATAACAAGAAAAAAAAAAAACTTTCTAACTTACAAAACATTTTTAAAAAAAATAAAAAAATCTTTGGACCCCTCCTACTTTCAAACCTCATAACTTGTTTATTTCTTATTCATTTTAAACAATTTAAAATGATATGGGAGCGCCATTTGAAGTTCTACAAATCAATTTTGACCTCTCATAGCAATAAAATAATATACAAGGATTTTTTTAGGTGTTTGGGAACTGGCCTTTGTAGCATTCAATGGTTTAACCCACTTGCAATTATAATATAACTAATTGATTTTCTGATGTGGCAATTTATACATCATATTTCTAGGGGGATAGTTGCACACTAGTTGTAATACGCAAGAGATAGTTGCAAAATAGTTGTATATGAGTTGTTTTTTGAGTTTTAGTTGTAAGGCAATGTGGTTTTGATGGGCACAGTTTCTCATAGTGGTTTGTGCAAAACCATTGAACCTTGGCTTCCATTGTGATTGCATCAACTTGGTAAACTAATGGAAAAATTCATCATTAAACTAGATTTGCATGACAAAAGTTAAATCACCAATTTTCAAGCCAATAACCTTTTGTGAATGTGCGTAATCAAACCACCACGCTAAGAATTATTCATTTTGAGTGGTTGATCAACGAATCAAAGATATCAAATTCTAAAGCTTCAAAGCAAAAATATGGATTAATGTGCAAGTGAAACAACTCAACCTCTATATGCTAGACAATATTCACAAATTCAACAATTAACACATCTGCACATAGTGCAAACTCAATCAATATGTGCACCACCTCCAACATGGGCAAAAGGCGTAGTACACGAAGAATGAGTTCAAGGCCATCAAACAAAACCATGTTGTTTTGAACAACTTTGTTTTTTTGTCAAATCCAAATGCATCTTCACAATAAGAAACTTGTATATTAGCATTATGCATTTCAAAAAGCTTAACATGTTGATCCAACATGTCTTCATATTCTTGAGTAGTCTCTAATATTTAATGTTCAACATTTCTACCAACTTAAAAAGAATCAAAATATTTTTCGGGGTTGTGAATAAAGAAGGCATGTATAAGGATTATAACATTGCTTCAACATGAGACATTAGAGGCAACTTGAACAAAACAATAATTGTCAAGTGCATTCAATGAAATAAGGTGACACTTATGTGATGGCCTTGAAACATGGAATCACCATCACAATTGAAACATACCAACTGAAATGAAATTTATTCTTCAACTAAATTGCCAAAATTGACCACACTATAAATTGTAGAATAATGCCATTGATGCTTTCAATTGTCACACCCATATCAATATATTCAAAGGTTAGTAAAATTGGAATTTGAAGCCAATTCAATTACATAGACATGCATTTTGATCCATTGTTGATTGTCAATGGTCATCACCTCATCTACACTCAAAGCAAAGAAAATAAATTCTTACACAACAATTTTTGTCTATTTCAAGATGACTTCATGCAAACACTCTGTCATTCCCCATTTGATACAATCAATTTAATGTTTATTTATATTGTTCTTCACATTTGACAACACATACAAGTCTTCAAGGTTTTTGAATTTTGTCATTAGTTGATCATGACTTAACAAATGAAATTATCTCATTATCAATGTTTTCTTGCAAATGAAATGTATTTGCAAATTGAACCAATGTTTTTTGGAGTTGCATGAGTTCCAATTAATTGAACCATGGTAAGGACAAACTCTTGTCCACTATTGGACTTCAATATAGATCCTTTCATTTTTGTTACATGTTGCATCCTTGTTGTGATACCATTCTCCAACAATAACATTAATCATGGCAACAATTTCCTTCCAACAACCAACATGGTTTTGGAGGGTATTGAACTTAGGTGATAGGAGCTTCTCTTTCTTTCAATGGTAGAATAGATAACAAACTTAATTTGAAACATTAAAATATTTGGTCCTAAAACAAATTGAGCCCAAAGAAATTGTGGAGCTTATGTGTGCTTGAAAACTCTTGATTTGTTATAGGACTTCCTAGGTTTTTGATAGCTAGTTTATTTGCATGGGAGCTAGTCAACTTAAATGGATCAACGTTTGGAGAAAGTGAAGAACTTGGAGTTTGAGAAGACACAATTTGACTTGGAGTAGGAGTTGAGATGCTTGAACTTGATCTTGTGAAGTAAACTGTAAACTTGAAATTAGGTGACTATAATGGAGTCAGTCTATAGTAGACAAAAGGCAATCGATTTGATTATTGACTCTCAAGATCATAAGGCAACAAGCTTTGATTGACTAACTTCAACAAAACAAAACAAAGAATGCAAACAAATTGTATGTACAACAAGCTTGAAAGATGTAGAAACAAAACACAATGCACACTCACTTGGGAAAGTAAGAAAGCAAAACAACACACCCACCAAATCTCAATGTGGAATTTGGAGAACTATAACTTGCAAGTTGATAAGATTTTGTTTATATTGTGTTCATGACATGCACTATCTTGCATTATGCAACTTAAACACCTTGATGCTTCCAATAGCTAGACGGAAATGTAATCGATAACCACATTGAAGGCCAAAACTTAGCAAGTTGTAACTTGCAAGACCATCATGATTCAATAATAGAGATTTGATGATCAGCACCCTTCACAACAAAATTACAATTAAGAGAAAATCACCAAAGGAACACAATCAACATAAAGCTTAAGCTTCACAAGTTGCATTTCAATTAAAATGTACCTTGAATTTTTAGTAGCTCACCATTGTCCACCATTAAAACTTGCAACCAAAGAAATAATCTTGTAGAAATCTTGAATGCATGCACATGTGTGATCTTTATTTGTCATGCAAGCAAAAATTGATGAAAAACATCAGCTCATTTGGCAAATTTGCACATTGTGCCATTGAAGTATATGGGAGATCGAACAACCAACAAGAATGCAATGGAAGAGATCCTCTTTGCTCATGGCATGCCATTGGCAAAAATGGATGGCTCCTTTGTTGGCTGATGGCAATGTGACACTTGAGGGTTTGGGCTACTAGCAAATGATGAATTTTCTCACCAATGGCTCAAGGTGATAGGGCTTTTAGCAAGAATAAACTTGATTGAAGAGTTATTTATTGGAACAAAACTCTTATTGATTTTTTAGCGCGGAAGATCAAGGTCCCACATGTAAGGTTAAGGGTTTTGGGGGTGACTTGAAGGAAAGAAATATACAAGTATCCTACAAGGGCATTTCACAAGCCTATGTTGCTTGTCAGAAACTGGCAAGAAATCAGCAATGGGAGACCTAAAGGGAATAGAGTTGGTTAGATGATACTGGCACTTGTTAGAATGCAGTAGTTATTATTATTATTATGATTATGATTTTGGCAAAATGAAGTTATTATTTGACTGGCACTTTCTACTCTGCCCCCTTGCCATTATCATGTGCTCTTCTCATCTCTCCTGCAAAGGCTTCAGTCCAGCAGGTGCAGTTTTCATAGCCTACTTTTAACACTTTAGCCATGGACCATAAAATTGGCTGAAAAAGTACCAGTTGAAGGCCTCCCCCCCGACCCCATCCCCACACACATAACTGGCCTCTGACTAGGTGGTTCCTCCAGAGTCCAGTCCCACTGGGCTGTCCTCCATTGGAAAAAAGTACAGTACTCTGGCCCTGAAATGCCTTGAGTATATACACTCATACCTTCAGCTTCTTGAGTGAGTGAGGCATCAAAGTGGCTATTATTTTATCCCCCCAAAAAAAGTTTTTCCAGACCTCAATTTGATTACCAATTTGGCAGCTTTGACACCAATTATATATTATTTTCAGAAATGTTAAATATTTCCACGAAAATAAATTGAAGACTAAAAAGTTGTGAAGGAAAATATTGAATCGTTTAAGAATATTATATTGGTCAAAATAAGAATTTCAAAATTAATTAATTAATCAATTATTCAATAGATGTGTTGAAGGTGCCAATGTGCTATGGTATAGCCTGATAGTGTTTTGTTGAGGCCAAGATTTGGCCACAAAATGGTTGGTCCAATGATAAATGGGTTAAAAAAAAGGGACTTGTTTCTGGGTCCTGGGCAGGTAAGTCTTTTACTCCCATATACCCATGCACATACCCGTGCACATATCACAGGGTAAATACATTCGTATGTATGTACCCGGCTGGTAAAACTCTTTGTTGCCCTTTTAATGACTCTACCCAACTGGTAAATCTCTCTGACATTTTACACTTCCCCAACTGTATACATTTGAGGTTATTAGCCTTACCCATGTGATGGTCATTGTTTTGAAGCGGATGAAATGAGGGGGATACACTATACACCAAACGCACTCTAAAGCAAATATGCATTTTCATATTTTTTACAATGTATGTGGTTATGATGGATGGATGGATGGATGGATGAATTCATTTTATTTGCTATGACTAATCACAGAATATATTTTTCTTTTGGCATTTTATTTCTATTCATTACATTAATGAGTGTAATGACCTTGCCCAAAAATTGAGCAAACTCCTCTCTTTCCATTTTCTTTGGGGTTGAAAACATGAACATAAAAAGGCTCATAAGTTGCCTTTTTCATGTCCATGTAGGTCAGTAGGGGAAAGGAGTGAGGTTGTTAGGCTTGGAAAGGTAGGTTTGGACAGTGCAATTATTTTTTGTTATGTAGATTTCCATGAACATATATGGTAAGAATTTTACTACCATTGGCCATTATAAAAATACATTAATTGTATTCTTATCACTATTGAATTGGTTCCATTCTATTTTTGTTTATTTTTTTCATAGGATGAAATTTCATGTTTTCATGTTTGCAATGTCAATTGCATAAGTAATTGTCTTTCTCCACTTCAAAATGTGCCATACTCGTGTAAATATTTTGATTTACCATAGATTTACTCATTTATGTCTACCATGTTCTTAGTGCATTT
>Ga0209611_10002908_pt1 | contig 30009 bp, 23 predicted proteins | sample S1TSphgellanicum_3_FD_187693 | JGI IMG/M metagenome (GOLD analysis project Ga0209611, IMG submission 187693) | Host-associated microbial communities from peat moss isolated from Minnesota, USA - S1T2_Fc - Sphagnum magellanicum MG (SPAdes) (version 2) | ecosystem: Host-associated > Plants > Peat...
AAACATGCATCCATCAAAGATTGGACTTAAGACCTCATGGAAACACACTAAGATCTTAACTACCAAATCACTTCAAGATTTTATTAATAAAAATGAAAATTTTTAATCTTTATTGTGTTTGGCATAAAATTATTTAAGAAATTCAAACTTTAACAATTTGTTTTTGCAAAATTTATTCAAATGTTACAAATGAAAAGATGACCTTGAAATTTATTCAATCATGTATTCAAAAAAATTATTAAAAAATTAAAAAATAAAATTTACAATGTTTACAAAAATAACTTAAAATCACAAATAAATCTACAAATTTTTTTTTGTTTAAATCGACCTAAAACTTTGTAAGTTCAATGTGAATTCAAAAGTGCATTTATTAAGTCTTTTATAATTTCTATTTTCATAAAATATTTCCATTTTTTGAAGAATTGCAAGTTATTATTTTCCCCAAAATGATTAGGTATATTTTTATTTATTTATTTTTATGATGTTGTTAAAATGGTAATCATTCATAAGAAGATTGCCACATTTGTTTATAGACAAGAGGTGTACTTGGAAACTGTTTAAATCTTTCAATATTATGGTTATTTACGATATTTTATAAAAATATAACAATATGTATTTTTTATTTGGCCCCAAAAAAATTCCTTTGAAAGAAATCTTTTTTTGATGTTGTTGCCTCCTTAAATTGGTAGAAATTGGTCATAAGAAAAAACATTAATTAAGTAGTCAATATAGTCATTTAATGATCAAAACCAATTTGTTTATCAAGATTAATCATACATTAACATCAATGATTAATTACACAACTTTGAAAAAAAAACACAACACGTATATAATGATGTAACAATATATTTTACATTTTTTTCTTTTGTAAACTTTAAAAAATTTAATTTGATGAAATTTTGAGTTTAAATATTTGGATTAACCCCCTTCCCCCAACCAACATGTTCTTTTGGTTTCAAAATTTCTTTAACTTGGCAATTTTTATTGTGAAAAAGTGGGAAATTTAATGATTTTTAAAAAAAAATGTAAACAACAACACAAAAAAACTTGCCAAAAAATTGGTATAAAAACTTTAAAAGAAAAAATGTTACTCCAATGAGGAATGTTTAAAAAATAATTATAATAATTTCAACCTTTAACACATACACAATTCCAACAACAAATTTATTTGAAAACATTTAAGCTAAATCTTTGGAATCATCATAAACCTTACCTATTTTTTTGATAATTTAAAATAAATATTAATAATGTAAGTGGGGGTTTTCTCTGTGGTAAATTTTCACCATTTTGCAAACATAAAAAAGGGCCATTAACATCAAAAAAAAATCAGAATATATTTCTAATAAAAATTACATTTTAATTTTTTTATAAATGATAGAATTCTACAATGGGTTCTAGGACTTGTAATCAGAATATAGAAAATATTTTAATGAATAATTTATTTAGAAAATAATTACAAAAAAATAAATTTAAAAGTTAAAAAACAAAACTTGAAATTGCATGTCATGAATAAATCTACAAATATATTTTTGTTTAAATTGACCTAATTTTTTGGTATATTCACTATCAATTCAAAAATGCATTCATAAAGTCTTTTAAATTTTAAATTTTAATAAATAAAATATGTTCAATTTTTGTAGAATTTTAATTTTTAATTTTTCTCAATATGATTAAGTAATATTTATTTATTTATTTTTATGATGTGGCTAAAATGGTAATCCTCCATAAAAAAATTACCACATTTGGTTAAAGTCAAGTTGTGTAGTTGGAAACTTGTTTAAATCTTTCAATATTATTGTTAATTGCTATATTTTACCGTAAAAATTTGATAATATATTTTAAATTTGACCCAAAAACAATATTTTCAAAAAAATTATTCTTGATGTTGTTGCCCGTTTAAATTGGTAACAAAAAGAAACATTAATCAAATAATCAATATAACCATTTAATTATCAAGATCATATTTGTTTAACAGTATGATTCATACATCAATACAAATGACTAATTACACAACTTAAAAAAAAAACACAACATTTTTTTTTAATGATGTAAGAATATAGTTTACATTTGTTTTTCCTTTGTAAAAGTAAAAGCAATCTAATTTGGTGAAATTTTGGGTTTGAATAGTTGGGTTAATTGACCCCCCCCCCGGTACCCACAACCAGCATGTTTTTTTGGTTTAAAATTTTCCTAACTTGGCAATTCTTGTTGGGAAAATAATAAGAAAATAGTGTGAATTCAAAGAAAAATGTAAATTACAAAAAAAATGCCAAAAATTTGAGGTCACAAATTTGAAAGAAAAAAATGTTATTTTTAATGAGTAATTTTTACAAATAATTTTAATAATTCCAACATTAAACACATTTTTAAAATAATTAAAATTTTAATTTATTTGAAAAATTTTAAGTTCAATATTTGATAACACCATAAACCTTATCCAAATTTTTTGAAATTTTTATTATTAATGATGTAATTCAATGTTTGTTTCGTGGTGAATGTCCACCATTTTGCAAACATAAAAAGGGCCATCAAAATCAAAAAAATATTTTTAGTTATTTTTTTAAATGATATAATTCTATAATAGGTTTTAGAACTTGCAGCCAAAATATATAAATATTTTCTTAAATATTTACCTCCATATATGGCTTATAGCCAAAACATGGTTAAATTTTCTTGTGGATGATGTTGAAAAAGATTACAAATTTGAAAAAAAATATTAAAAAAATCATTGATGTCATTATTATTATCACCGTTTATAATGCATTCATTTATTGATTTTTAAAAATGAAACTTTAAAATTAATCTCTAAATACTTAAGCATAAACATGTAATTAATCAACTTTAAAGAAATTGATAAATCATGTTTAAAATAAATAATAATAAATTTGAAATATTGATATTTTCATAATAATAATAATAATAATAATAATAATAATCTTATATATAAATTCACTTAGTCCGTCCGTCCATCTATGACGTGACATTCTGGTGCAAAACGCTACCCCATTCCAAGTTCCAAGTTCCAACCTTCGCCTGAATCGTCATCCATCCAGCCGGACGGACAATTCCTAAATAACTTTCCATCCGTCTGTGAAAGAAAGCGAGCGTTTTGCAGCGTTTTGCTAGCGATGGCGTGGGATCAGAGAAGGAGCGAGAGAGCAAGAAGTTTCTGAGATTTCTTTTCAGCAACAAAAGAACACTTTTCAGTAGCAAGAAACTTTCTGAGATTTTTGGGGATTTTTATTTTTATTTTGGCAGTGGTAAGAGGATGATTTTTTCCTTCCTTATGGTTTTCTTTTTATGATTTCTGTGTGTCTGTGTGTCTTCTTCTTTTGGTTGCAGCATTTTGCAGCTTCAGGCTTCTTATGTCCAAAGCTCAGGAATCATGCAGACCATTTTCTTCGAGCAGTGAACTCAAACTTCGATCGAGTCAAGATGGGTGTACAAGGGTCCTTCAAAATCAGAGTAAGAAGAAATGATTTTAAATTTCACACCTGCATGATTTAAGCAGAGTGTTTTGCAGCGTTTTGCTAGCGATGGCGGGGGATCAGAGAAGGAGTGAGAGAGCAAGAAGTTTCTGAGATTTCTTTTAAGCAACAAGAGAATTCTTTGTAGCACCCAAACAATTCTTTGCAGCAAGAAGAGGCTTTGTTTGCAGCTGCAAAAGAATTTGTTTGCAGCAGCAAGAAATTTTGTTTACAACAACAAGAGACTTTCTTTGCAATAGCAAAAGATTGGAATTTCAAAGAAAGAATTTAGAGAGCATGAAGTGTTTCATCCTCCACAACCAAAGGGAAGGGGAAGGATACAAATGAGAACAAGACGAATTGAATTTCTTGAAACTAAAGCCATCCAAAGTGCGTACTAGATCGAAGAAAAGACACGCACATTTCCAAACCCCGAGTGATTTCCGAGGTGTGCTCAACCAAATTTTTGCAACAACTAAAACATACTCCACGCGCGGCTTCACTCATCGAAATCATAGCTGCAAAAACAACAACCAGAAAAGGACAAATCATTTGCTTCGATAGCCAAGTGCAGGCCTGATTTTGGTAATGCCCTCCCACCAAGATTGTAACATAGATCTGTTTTCAAATCAGATTTTCAAATCTCTGAGTTGAATAGCAATTACAACACCTGAGTTTGAAAACCCTGAATAGAAATATGAGTCGAACAAGAACTACAGCTATTTGTGCTTAGGAAATTCGACATTCCAACGGCACTGGCCAAGATCAGCAACAACACTAATGATGGTCTCAAAGTTGAGACCATGAACACACCCATCTTTCCTCCCACTTCTACAGCAACTTGGAGTGACATGATTACAGTGGTGGGTACAACAAATCAAGCTTCCTCCTTGACAGCAGGAACAAGAAGAAAATATCTTATACCTCCACTCAGCATGTTTTCTTGGTGCGGAAACCTTCTCAAGAAGCTTCCTTCAGGAAGATTTGAAATTCAGAAATCTATAGTGAAATTGGAAACACAAACAGAAACAACGGAGGATTGAAGCAAAGTTTTCTAACAGTCCAGTGTTTTTCAGCCACGATTCTGTTTCGGAAATCGATTTCCTTTGCAGTCATACACAGAATAGGTTGCAATTCTTGGTCTTGCACATGCAAATCTGAAGGAAGGAAAGACTTCATTCCCATTCACTTTTGGGCGACTTCACAGTGTCCGAAGGACATGGGTACCACTAGTAATAATAATAGAAATTAAAAATTTTAATCATTGTTTTTAACATGGATTTTTTCATACACCAAGAAAGAAAAATGAGGACAAAATTAAAGATTATTTTGGGGGGTTTGTGGTGTGGCATCATGAACATTTGTAATAATAAACTTGTTCATGATGTCTAAAAGAAACTAGGGGAAAAACATACATTTAATTTACATAAATTTACAAAAAATTAATATATAAAAAATTAATTTAGAGGTCTACAAGCATCTTAGATTTTGCATGTGTGAACATTTTGACCTAATCACTAACCCATTTACATATAATTACAAAATATCGAGTTGCATGTGTTGTATTATATTATAATAAATGCAAGATGCAATTTGTGAGTAATCATTTTAACATATTAAAAGTGAATGATTCAATTCATGTACACATGTTGATAATTGAATATATGCAAAAAAATCTCTAATTCATTCTAATATAAATGTGGGGTTTGAAATTGTGACATGTGGTTTAATAAATTATGGTAAGTGTAAAATGCAGCTCCTAAATAATGATTTCAACATGTTAAAAGTTGATGGTTCAACTCATTTACCATGTTCATAGTTGAAGAAATGTCAAAAAAATCACTAACCCATTATAATGCATTATGTAAATATAGTTAAAAGCTATTTCTATTTCTATTTCTATTTCAATAATTTAAAATTATTAAAAAAATAAATAGGGTCCAAATTATACTCATAAGTGAATAACATAGTGAACATAACAACAATGAACAATATTGACCACTATTAATAACTATGAACAATATTGAACAAGCCACTTGTAAATTTAAGGTGGCCAAATATGATTGAAATGTGGCCAAATTGGATAATAGTCAGAATGTGTGGGGTTGGAAAATGACAAGATTTGTTTTTGTGTTGACCACATTAGACTTAAACACGAAAAGCTCCAAACGTAGATTTAAAAAATAATGAAAATTTTCCAAAAAAATATTCACGATTTTTTCATTACATTTACATCATTTGAGATCATTAACATGAGTAGCACATGCAAAGAATTGATGAGGCAAATTTTTAAACCCTTTCATCTCCTGAGTTCAAATAGCCTATGCATTTACACTCATCATCTTTCATCTTTCCTTTTCCTTGGAACCAACTAGGGGGGAATTTGAAATAACGGTTTGTCAAAAAAAATTGATTCAATTTTTGGATTACATTTGGAATTGTCTTCAAAATCATCTTTAAAATTGTCTTGGAATGACCATATGATAAATTTTCAAAAATTTCCCATATAATAGTTTTTTAAAAAAATTCCTTGTTATAAGTAAACAAAATTTCAAATGGACATCATAGTTTAACTCATTGTTCATGGATGATTTTTTTTCATGAACATATTTTTCCATCCATATTGGGTGAAATTAGTGGGCATAATTCATCCATCATTATTTATCTTTCATCCTTAGATGGATGATGGGTCTTTGGACGTTTCTTTGAACTAATTTTTAAAATATAAATAAATAAAAATAATATCCCACGTTACCTTTAGTGTGTTGAAGAATCCTTTCAAAATAGTCTAAAATGTAACTTCAGTATGACCTTGCACATAACCCATTTTTTTCATGTTTGTGTCATTTCATATGTTAAAAGACAATTTTTTTTGCATATTTTATTTATTTATCTGAGATCACTTTTGTGAAAGGTTGGATTTAGGTTTAATCTTATTTTCTCATATAGTTTATATATGAACCTTGTGTGCATTACAATTTTTTGGTCATCTTTTATTTTACTATGACAACAAATGAAATTACTTAAGTGTAATTTAATCTCTTATGCAAAAGTGCACAAGTTTGGGCATCCTACTTAGTCGTGTTCAATAATAAAGTCCATAAAATATTTTTAATGTACTCAATTTCTGATCATACTATAACTATGTGTAAAATCAAAACTTTTCAATGAAGGAATGTGATCCCTTGGTATAAAATAGATTCTCTTAGTTGAAGAATGGATGTTAATCTCTAATGGAAATCACTTTAAATGTCACACTATGGAATGAACCCAAGGAAATTGGCATCATTTTTATGTGGCATATGTTTGAGGAAATTAAAAAACGGATGAAAAGCTTGAGAAGTTGACCCCACTTCTTCAAATGCCCATCTAAAAAAAATCTCACATTTTGCAAGAAGTGGGACAATGGATGAACTAGAGGAAGTTGTTCCAACTTCCATGAGGATATGGATATAAAACCATTTGTAATAATTAGAAATTGGCACTACACCAAAACCTTTGATATGTGACACACATGATTACACGATTATGTAGTTAAATAGGACTCCTTTCATTGAACATGGTATTTACAACTATAAATATGACATTCACAATTACATCCAATTGGATGGCAACAATAATTTTGAATTTTAAAAAATCATATATTTATTTATTTTATATAATAATGGCTACATTTTTTTAATGTGAAATTTTATGTTTTTCAAAATCATGGTCATAGCTTGAAGTTATGAAGTGTACACAATCATTTAGGTCACAAATATGGATTGTCACAAGAGATAATATTTGAAGTTCTAACGTTCTAACCTCCACAAAACTAGATCAAATCTTTAACCAACCAATTATATTTGTAATAAATAAAGTCAATGCATAATGATAAACATGTCCATTTAAAATATTTTGCAAAATAATTGTTTTCATGTCCATAGTTTATTCAAATAAAGTAAAAAAATATTTTAAAAATATTTTTCAATGATTTATCTATTAAACAAGACACAATTTTTTTTACTTGCTCCACAAACTCAAATGCATAATTTAATCCACATATAATCCGATTATATATTTTAAAATTCATAATGAATTAGTGCTTTGCTTTGTGGCACACTACTGATGATGATTTTGTTTATTGTTTACAAGGGTTTTAAAATGTTGTAGTGTTAAGGAATTTGTGCAGAGGGCATTTATAACATTAAAAATTTAAGATTATTGATGCACATCATATATAATTATTTTCCTTCACTAGACTTAGTTTATTTAAGGATACATTAGTTTATTTATTTTTATTATAATGTTTTCTTTTACATGAATATTAACAACTATATTCTAATGGGGGATCATTTAAATGCATTTTATGTATTGGTCTAAATTATTTTATCCACATGGATTTTTTAATAAAAATTCAACAATATTAGTTGATTGTTTTGGATGATGTTCAAGAAGATGATCTAGTAAACAATTTTAATGTTGGTTCTCATTTGTGTGGTAATATATTTCACGAATTATAGTTATATTTTAAATGTTATGTGAAATACATAAGTAATGACATAACATAAGTCTTGAATCTTAAAAATTACACCAAAGTGTTAAAAGCAACCACAATTAGGTTATTCAACAAATATAAATTAAAATTTAATTTAACTTGCATTTGAAAGGACTAATACCAAAAAAATTCAACTAGCCACTTCCTATTTTATATTATCCTACATAAATTAGTGCATTGGACATATGAATAATGTAATAATTTTGTCAAGATACTATTATGAACACATTTATTTCACGTGTTCTTACACTACTTATGTAAATAATTAAAATAAGTAATAGATAGGTAGATGGTTAATATTTTGATACATTTACCTAGTAATAACAACTTGCCCACCTATTACTTGGTACCTACATATTACCTTCCTAATTGCATATTTATCACCAACCCCAAAGCTATTATAATTACAAACCAACCAACCTACCTACCTACCTATAAAATGATTAGCTACAAGCCCTAAATCTACACATCACCAACCTACCTACCTACTTACATGCCACCTACCTATAATTTTTTTTTTCATTTAACCTATTTATGTACCTACTACCTATTTATCTAATACCAACATACTTAGACTTATTATTAAATTATTTATTTACCTATGTACCTATTGTATTGGCCTATTTAACCTAGCATACATAGTTTAACCTACCTAACTTAACCTACCCAACTTACCTAGCCTTAGTTTATACACATTATTGGTTGGATTTTGATATAGTAATAAAATTAAGGTCAAGATTAGTATTACATATGTAGTTCGAATTATGAGTATAGTAATCGATTCACTAATAAAAAACTCCCCTTTTTTAACCAAAAAATTTCAACTACATGACATTTGCAATTATGTTTTAATTGGATTTTTAAATTTTTAAAATAAAGTTATGGCAATTACCATTAAATTGATTCATTTACTATATTGGTATATAGTTGAAAGCATTTTTCAATTGTGTGGTCATTTGCTAAATATTCTCGAAATCAACAATGTCTCCAAGTTGAACTTCCAACTATGTTGGTAAACAATGTGAAGCATGTTTTAACTAAGGGGTCATTTTTGAATATTCTTGACATCTAAGGTTTGTTAATTGACACACACTCAAGACATTGACTAGTGTTCAACTATTTTGGATGATAAAATGTACTAGAGGATGGATGAAATATAATTTTGTTTGCAACTAGTTATTTCAACTATGTTAAACAACTAATATGCAATTTTAATTTCATACACATAATATTGTAATATTTATTCAAAATATGATAACATTAAATTACATGTAAATTTAGTTTGTATAATGAATGGTTTTTTTTGTGCATATAAATATTAAACTTTAATTTCAAAAAATTCAAAATTCAAAATATGTTAGTACTAATGTTTATGTTCAATACACATGTAATTTAATATTTTTATGTAGATCATTACAACATATCAAGTAATGATACATAATTAATAATATTGTGCAACTATAATGTTTATTCATTTTTATACACATGACATGTTAATATTTGTTTAAAATTATGATAAAAACTCATTAAACACTAATGTACCCCATGTCATTGGCCCAAGTTTGAATGCATTTAATTGAATTTTCCTTCCAAACCCCCTTTTGCAATTTGTTTGAATTTTCAACAACAATATGTACCCACCAAAAATTCAATAATATTGTTCACATTTTAGGTCTCAAAATTACAAAATCAATTTTATTAAATAAAACTTGGTGAAGGCTTTCCAACAATACCAAAAACACCCCCAAATTCCAATGGAGTTTTCAATCTTGGTTTTTCAAAAAAAATCAATGAAAAAATGGTTCAATAATCAATAGATTCCACACTGTAACTCTAAACATTTAAAACCAAGTTGTTGCACCCCTATTCATTGAGATCTTTTTTATGATAAATTCCATAGCATAACTTAAGACACCATGGTTTGGGAGATATCATTATGACAAAACAAAACAAACTACCTTTCTTCATGGATATATAAGGTAACATGTGTTGTTGGCCCCAAGTGTGAACACATTCAACTCATTTTCCCTTCTAAACCCAATTTGTTGTAATTTGTTTAAATATTCAAGAAAAAAATTCATTCAAAATTCAATATCTTCCACACTTTAAATATGAAAATTATAAACTAAATTTTATTAAATTTAACTCAATGACTATTTTCCAACAACACCAAGTACACCTTTGGATTTGACTAATTTTTTAATTTATGAATTTATGAAATTTTTATTAAAAAATGGTTCAATAATCAATAACCTTTGCATTGTAGCTCCAAAAACTTTCAACCCAAGTCAGTGCACCCCTATTCATTGTTAGGTTTTCAAAGATATCGATAGCATTATATGAAGCAATTTGGTTTGGGAAATTTCAACATGACAGAATAAAACAAAACAAATTATCTACCTTCATTAATAGATTAAATTATGTGTAAATTTTCTTTGTATAAAATGAATGGTTATGTATGATGCAAATATTTTTTGTGCACACAAATAATAAAATTTTATTGAAGGAAATTCAAGGAAATTCTGAAATATAAATTTGTAATAACGTGCATGTTCAATACACCTAATTATTATTTATATGTAAATTGGAATTTAGTTTACAACATATCAAATAATGATACATAATTAATATTTTTGTGGAACTCTAATTTTTATTAATATTTATAGACATGATATTTCAATATTGCTTTAAATTGCGATAAAAATTGATTAAACATTAAACTACATGTAAATTATATTTGTGCAAATGAATGCTTATGTATGATGCAATTTTTTTTTGGGCATATAAATATTAAAATTTAAATTCAAAATAAAATTTAAGGAAATTTTGAAATACGAGTTTGTAATAATGTAAGTTTAATATGTGTAATTTATTATTTTTTTGTAAATCAAATGTTAATTTGCAACAAATCAATTAATGATACATAATTCATAATTTTGTGGAACTTTAATCCTTATTCATTTTTATACGTATGATGTCTTAATATATATTTTAAATTACAATAAAGATTCAGTATTAAAGATTATTTATTTGTCCAATATTATTAAGGTACACGTAAATGTTTTTTGTATACATGAATGATAACATGTATGATGAATTTTTTTGTGCATATAAATATTACACTTTAATTTGAAAATAAAATTTAAAGAAATTATGAAATATGAATCAACTTAATAATGTGTATGTTCAATACATGCATAATTTATTATTTCTATGTAAATTCAATTTTAGTTTACAACATATCAAGTAATGATACTCAATTACTATTTTTTTGGAATATGTTCAATACATGTGTAATTTATTATTTCCATGTAGATTCAATTTAAGTTTATAATATATCATGTAGTGATACTTAACTAATATTTTTTAGACTTTTAAATTTTATTCTGATTTTTTCTATTAGTTCCAATAATTTTTACATTTATTAAAATTCCTTATTTATTTATTTATGATTAAATTATAATAATTTTTAGAATAATTACGAAAAATACTTAATAAATTATCATATAACTTCTGAAATTATTGTTATTTAACACTACTATACTACAAAATATTTTTTGTTTAATATTTATTACTATACCAACAAGCTAGATAAAAATATGAATAAAAATAGTTAAATAACTAGTCTAACCTAACCACTGACTACAATATTATTATTAATGTTGTTGTTGTAATTGTAGTGAATTATTAATTATCACAAAATTATTATTATTATTATAATTAAAAATATCATCTAGAATTTATTATTGAATATTTATATTTGAGTTAATTCTTTGTTTTATGAAATGTTAATAAAAATTTATAATGAATTTGGAATTTAAAAAAACAGTGATAATTAACTATTTAATAGATAAATACATTTAATTGCTGATTTTTTAGAAAGTTAACGAATCACCATATTACTTAATAAATGATGATAATATGCTTAATTGTTTAATTATATAATTATGTAGTTTAAAATAATTGATGAATAATTACTATAAGTAATTAAGGTAAGTAGTTAGACCTAGGCTAGGTAGATTATTAGTTTAGGTATAGGCCTAATTAAGTTTAAACTAGCTTGTACTACTAGATTACAACTATTTGAGTTGCAATTAGGTTGCAACTAGGTTACAACTATAATAAACACCCAATGGTATTCTATCACTGAACATTTTCAAGTTTTCCTTCATTTCAAAACCCAATTGAATGTTTTTATGTCATTGGAAATGCAAAACAAAGAGCTACAAATTTTCTTTGAAAAAAGGGAACCAAAAAAAAAACAAGAAAAATAATGATATTTTGTTTCTAGACCCCCTTTACTTCTAGCAACTATATCTTGTTCATTTTTCATTCATTTTGAACAATTTCAAAAGCAAGAAATGCACTATTTCAAAAATCTACAAAACTTGTTTAAAGTGAAAAGTAAAAAGAACAATAGTGAAAAGTTTAAATTTCAAAATCATACTAAACACTTATGAAAAAATTCAAAGCACAACCCCTTTTACTTTGAAAGGGCATATCTTGTTCATTTTCCATTAGATTGTAATGTTTTTTATAGATTTAGATACACCAAATGGAGGATTACAAAATTATTTTCAAAGTTTCAAAAGGAATAGACCATGGATAAGAGAGTTATAATGATCCAGCATCATTAAGTGTTTGGTGATAAGTGTGTCTACCTTAGGTTACAACTAAATTTTTTATCCCATATTGTTTAGTTTCCATTCCATGAATCCAAATTATATGAAGGAGTGCATTAGGATTGTTGGAAAATAAAATAAACATGAAAATGTAATAGCCATTTGGGATGAGCCAATCAAAAAGGCTCAACCCTAAAAGCAAAACCAAATGAAATAAGATTTCATTTATTAATTGCCATGTGGTTTAGGTCTAGGCTTTAACATAGGTGCCTAAATCTAGCCTTAATTTAACCCTAAATTAAATGACCTATGTTTATGTTTAACCTAGTTGCCTAGGTTTAGACCTAATTTATGCTTAAGCACCATGTGGCCTAACCTATTGATGTGGATGTGCCATGTATCATTTTAACTATTTGTTGACCCCACATTTTATAAATGTGCCACATGTCAACATTGTGAATGTGACATGTGTCACCAAACCATTGGCCAAATGTTCGATTTACATAGGTGCAACCTAGTTGAAATTGTAATTATTTTTTTGATTGATGTCATGCTTAGTCTACATATGAAGTTCATCCATTAGTTGAATGTAGTTGACAACATCCTTCGACTATATTGGTAAAACAATTTTCAACTAAATTGGTAAGTAGTGGCACACAGTGGTTATTGTTGTGGTGTTGACATGTGGCATACACTTTTGATTATAATTTCATTCTCGACTTGTACTTTTCAACATTATTGGTTAGCAGTTGCAAAAAAAATTTCCCAATTGCAAAAAGAAATTTACAACTATATGTGTAGTTTTTGACTTGGTTTGTCGTTGAACAATAATTGTGAAAACACAGATGCAAAAGGGGGGGTTTTCTACTAATGATTGTAAGTTATTATAATCATGTAATGTCACTACAATCATTGGTTGCAAGATATGATCATGTAATAAAATTGTAGTCATTGATTGTAATGTAATGTAGTTATGTAATAATAAGTATGACCAATTAGCCTAACCCACCAAAGGATATGTCTTTCATGATTGCATGATTAAAGATAGGAAATAGTTGTAAAATGTTGTAATCATGAATGTTGGGTTTTGGTGTAGTGAATATTGAACATTTTTGTCATTGAAATTTTCATAAAATCAAAATCAAAATATTTATTGTTGGAAAGCAAGGACATGTATTTGTATTGTTGGGAAACTTTCAATGAGTAAGATTTTCTAGAGGTAATTTTGTAACTTTTAGACATAAGTTGAGGGAGATTAAATTTTGAATGATTTTTTTTCATTAAAAATTCAATAAAATTAAATTGGATTTAAAAATTAGGTTAAAGAATGTGCACATTATCCCTTTCAACATTATTTTATTCATTAGAAAATCATTATGTGTTGTTAAAACAATTTACAATTTTGAGAGATATGGGGTTGGAACAAGAAAAGGCTCTACAACAATTTTTTCATTTTTTTTGAAGCAAACTATCATTCATCCTCTTCCTGTATGTCTATGATTCTCCTTTACTTATGATGTTGAAAGAACATTTGTGGTCCTCCTCTTTCATGCGCAATGACACAAAATTCAATCAATTTGGTTAACGAATAAGAAAAATATTGGAAAGTGTTTGATGATAGGCACATGTTTGATGATGGGCAGTTCTACCCTAGTCTCCATCAAACAATTGAATGCATGGTTAAAGGTTAGTGAATTTGTGATATTACTTTATGTATAAAGAGATTGACATAAAGTGGTGGGTTTGTTGGTTGGTACTTGTGTTGATATGCACATCACATGGATAGTTGTCTCCCACATGAGCCATGAAATGCATTATTTATTTTTTGTATGTTATCATTGAAATGAACTACTTTAGAAAGAGGTGTGGATAGACCCAAATTTGTAACACTTATAATGTTTGATCTTTATGAAGTTTTTTAATGAACTTATGTTTGTTGCCATCTTTGAAGGTGTATTGTATATGATTTGATTATTCATACTTAATGTATCTACTTGTCATTTGAAGTTGCTTTGTGGTAAAATGGTATTCAGTGTAAATATGCTTGATCTGGGAATGATAATTACCGATATTTCCCCAATGTGAAAAGCAATTCAAATCTGTTTGGTGGTGTTTTTTCACAAAATTGCTACCTCAAAAACTATAAAGATAATTTGTTACAAACTCCATGTTGTAAAAAAAATCGCCAAATTTTCAAGGAAAAGGTTTGTGGAGAACAAATTGCCCCATTTCAACACAATTTTTAGCTTTGGGGTAGTCTTTCACCATTTTTTGGGGTGGGGGTGGGCAAATTTACACATTTTTCAACTTGACAAATATGATTTTGATACAAAGGACTTTTGTGGAAAAAGATGGCCTTAATTTTTCAGATGGAAAAAAAAAAAATTCCAAATTTCTACAACAAGTTCTAGTAGGTAGCCAAAATATAAAAGGATTCTTAAATTATTTACTTCCATATCCAGTCTGTAGCCAAATTTGGCGAAAAGTTCTTGTGGATGATTACCAATTTTAGTTCTTTTTTTTCTTCCTTTTCTTTTCAGTTTTGTGATGTTGTCACATTGATAATCATTCACAAGGAGATTTAGCCTCATTTGGCTATACACCAGCTATGAAAGTAAGGTTTTAAAAAAAAAAAATCCTTTCATATCCTAACTACTTGCTTGAACAATGTGTAGAAACATGACAATTTTTGAGATATATATATATATATATGGAAATTTTGTTTGTGAAAAAGGGGAGTAATTGAAAGAAAGTTACATTTTTGAAAAAAAAAAATTCACCATTGAAAATAAAACACCTGTTGAACCTTTTTGAAGACTTCATAATTAGGCTAAACTTTAAAAGTAAGTGATTAATTTTAATTAGTTGTAAAAACTTGTATGTACAATATCCCCAATTTTTAGTTGGTTGTAAAACTCTCAACCTCTTGTGTTGATGGGTGTATATTGTAATACCATGATAGTTTTGACATTAAATTATATTATCATTAAAAATGTTGAATTTTTTCATCAAAGCAATTCAAAAAATCAAAATCAAAATCAAAATCAAAGAATGATTGAGAAAATTTTACTTTTGGATTAAAATTAATTAATTGTTCAATAAACATGTGTTAAAGCTTATGCCCTTGTAGTATGGTATGTGAAACCAGACTCAATTTTCAAACCAGGATTGAAGGATCATGAATTTGAAAGAAAAAAAAAAAGTGCGACCAAAGTGAAGGAGCCCCCATGACTGCACCAGTTGATCCAAAATGGAACTGGTGGTCATTCATTCTGTCCATAATTCATCCAAAATGGAACTGATGACCATTCTGTCCATAGTTCATCCAAAAAGGAACTTATGGTCATGCTGTCCATAGTTCATCCAAAATGGAACTGGTGCAATCATGGAGGTTTGATCACCATTCTGTCTACAGTTCATCCAAAATGGAACTGATGGTTGTTCTGTCCATAATTAATCCAAAATGGAACTGATGGTTGTTCTGTCCATAATTAATCCAAAATGGAACTGATGGTTGTTCTGTCCACAATTCATCCTAAATGGATCTGGTGCAATCACAGAAGTTTGATGACTGTTCTGTCCATAGTTCATCCAAAATGGAACTGATGGCCACTCTGTTCATAGTTCATCCAAAATGGAACTGATGGCCACTCTGTTCATAGTTCATCCAAAATGGAACTGATGGCCACTCTGTTCATAGTTCATCCAAAATGGAACTGATGGCCACTCTGTTCATAATTCATCCAAAATGGAACTGATGGCCATTCTGTTCATAGTTCATCCAAAATGGAACTGGTGCAATCATGGAGGTTGGGTCACTCAAGCCAAGATCTCTCTGTCTGGCACCATCACCCACCAACCAGCCAGCCAACAACCTACCAACCCTGGTCTGATGGAGTAATCTTCACCGAAGAAAAAAACAACACCCTAGACTCTTTTGTCTGACTACACTGCCCTTTTCTACTTACTCGCACTCTACCCCGTACCTACTACCTACCAACTCTTTCACAATTGACACCCCCTCCATCCTCCGGGTTCCAGAGTCACCCCACCCCCTAGACCCTCTTTTCGCGGGGCTGGTAGGTAACGGAGTGACCCGGGGGGGGGGGAGAGTCCGGTAGGCTGGTGGGACCGGCAGTTTGGGTCCAGCGGCCCGGCGCCGCTGCGTCGGAAACGGAAACGTGTGATCAAGTTTTTCGTCCCCTTTTTGCGGAGTTTCTGGCGAGAGTCCGTGTTCGCTAATCCAGAGACATCATGATGATGGATGATAAATGCTACATTTAAAGCTGCAACCAGGTGGATGATATTTTGATGAATAGAGAGAGAGCCAATAATATTTTGCAAACACCTTTTGCAAGCCTACATGCAATTAGTATGATTATTGAAGACCTGAAATTCACCCTTTTTTTTTTTTCTTTTTTTTTTCTTTGGTCTTTTTTTGGTGAAATCTTGTGCACCATAGCCACACAAAAATAATAATCTAGTGCAACAGGTTACAAATGATTTTTGTGGAAAAAATTGTGCCAAAGTCACCAGATTTTTAGGATTTTTCATTTTTCATTTTTCATTTTTTCAAAATCAACATCTTTAGACAATGGGTTTCCTCAAACAGTTCAAATTTGGCTAATTCCTCATGGATGATTGCCAGTGTGGCTATGTCAGAAAAGTGGGGGAAAAAAAAACCCTAATAAAATTAATTTCATTATCAATATTTAATTTATTTAATCTAATGAAAGACATTGTATTTGAATTTATATGGTTTAAGTCATAATATTTAAAAATTAAGACAACAATAAGAAGGAGTTGAATCTGGAAATAGAGAATCTGCAAACACAAATTTCTCTGCCGCTGCTGTAACTAGGTGTGGGGTTTCTAATGGATTAGAGAATATCTGCAACAAAGTTTTGCAAGCTATGCATCATTGTACTAGCGCCTCTTTGCATTGACTGGTGCAACAGACAAATGGGTAGGTTCAAAAGAGATGATGACAACAATGACAACAGCAAAAAATAAAAAATAAAAACAACAACAATTATGTACAAAAGAAAATTGAGCAGAAATTGTACCTTACTATTATGGAACCTTACAGATGATTGCTTGCTTCCGAGTGCTGGTGAATCTCTCGCAGTCAGTCATCAATAAGAAGCATTTTCCTGTCAGCTTCCACTCCCAATTCAACCAAACCACCTCCTGATGTACAATTATGGAAAACTCTGGAGTTCGGACAAAACCATGTCTTCAGCAGCTCCAAACTTTGGAAAGTATTGTACTTTTGACCTTTGCCCTATTTTTCAACAATTCTCAACCTTCCCAACATATCTACAACTACTTAAAACCCTGTTTTTTTTCTGTAGGTTTCAGGGACAATGTAACTACAATATAGCATCAGTCCCCAGCTTGATCCACAATTCCCTGGAGAAATCTACATCATGTATGATGTCTATAATGCTCCTGGCTAATCTGACTTTTGATTCTGCATGAAACAAAGAGGATGAATACAACTATTACTGCACAAACCTCCCAAAAGAATTTTCCACTAATGAGGACTTCATCTCAAATTTGGAGTGGAAACAGCCAGACTGTCTTGATTGTCATATCTATTTCACCCAGTAACCTCTGCCAGAAACCAAACATCACAAGTGGTCACAGCTCTTTGTCAGAGAACTGAGCTCACTCCTCTTTCAATAGCCTTCTGTAAAGCATCTCTCTCTTGCTGCCAAATTTTCATCGCCATGACTACTTCTCTACTTGCAGGGGCCTTCACTTCCTCTTGCAAGCCCATTTCATTTCCCTTGGAAGCATACATGTCCACTAGCGCTTTCTTTCTCTCACCAAAATGGGCAACTCGAGCCCAACATATTTCTGCCAACAAGGTGGCCTCAGCAGGAATAAGACACTCTCCCAACAATGTCTCAGAATCACCCACTATAACTTCCTCAAGCTCACCAGTTTTCTGGACAGAAGAGATTGGTGTCCTGGTTTCTTCTGCCTTATCTTCTAATAATTCACTTGATGCCACATCTAATGCCATGACCTCTGTCACTTCTGCATTATTAAAGCTAACGTGATTCTCGCTTCTGGTTTGTGAATTATGATGGATGACTGCTATTTGTCCACCCCTGCCTTCAGCTGTGTTGATGAGCCTTTTGTCTGAGCTGTCCTTCTTGTAGCTCTTACCAAAATCTACACGGACTCCATCCCCTGCTGAGAACATCAGCACACGATTTTTCCTTTCAGGGGCATGCAAGGAAGTATTCTTCTCCCAAGAGAGAACTGTGGAGATGCTCTTGATAAGGAATATTCACCGGCTTTTTCCAAAATATCTATTGCTGTCCTGATGATGCAAATGACTTACAATGCAACAACATTTATATTAGCAATTTGTCCAAATATTGAGTTTTACAAACCTGGAAATACTGCACTAGCAGGCCCCTTCAATCCCTGCACAAGAGTTGTTCTGTCTTGCAGGAGAGCTGCAGTCTGTTGGGTTTGCAATGCAATAGTGGCCCTCAAATTTTGGGTGACCACTGCAAGGTCATCCATGCTGGCCACTCTTATCCAGTTTGCCAGCTCTGGGGATGGTGTTCCATCATGATACAACTCCAGCCAACCTGCTGTTGGCAGTCCTAACCATTTAAGGAGTGCCACCTGCATCCATGGACTAATGTCATCAGGGAAGAGAAAACAGTCTTGCCTCATGTAAAGTAGGGGTTTTGACCATACATCATGTAAAATACTTGGAAGCAAAATGATCGCAATCAAAAGTCAAATTCAAGCCAAAACAGTTGCAAAAACCAGCAAAAAGTTCTGTCAACAAATATTGATACCTTCTTCTGGTGGAGAGGATCCAACTGTGAAAGTGCCACTGGGACCCTGCAAGATTCAGCCAGCCAGTTGCTACAGTAACTGAGGAATCTTGATTTATCAGTGCACAGAAACATAAAGACACCCAAGTAGAAAACAAGTGAAAGGGGGGGGGCATCATTACCAAGCAAAAATCCAGACTAATGACAGTGATGCTGGTGCACACACAAAAACAATATATGAATCTCAGTAGAGTAGACTGGCTCGCTGACATATCCCACTTACTTGATTCTATCCTTGGAATTATAGTCAGGAACAAAACCTGAGTATAAAAGTAGTTCGGAGTTTGAGCGGTTACCATAACATATGAAAACCTACAGTTTCACGAAACTTGCATCAGTATTGTCCAGAGAGATCTGCCAATGCACTCACAGGCTCATTAGGTCTAACTACAAACGCCAGCTGGGATGAATTAAAACTATGAAGGGGTTCAGGATGTAATTGCCTGCTCGCCTTGCTGAAATGGTCTCTTTGCAGTCAGCTCCATGTGTTGTTGTGATACATCAAAGTGGCATGTTATCTCCCCTTCCTACAGTACACAAACTTGTATTGGTAGATAAGTGTAAAATCAACATCAAAAAGTCTTCTAATTCAGGACTCACAAAATACCATGTTGCCCTGGTTAAAGCCATTAAAACATGTCCACCTCAAATAAGTACAGAGAATCCCTGTAAAATGATCGCCTTTATTTCTAAACACAGTCAAAAGTTTATGTTGTCCTTGGTTCTCTTCAGATTGGACGTGGTTTTTTCATCCAACAAGGTCAGGTGACCTGGGGACTTGGGTGGTGTTGTTTGTTCATGTTCATGGCATAATGCTTTTGTCTGTCAGCAAAGTGTGTTCTTCCAGAAAGAAGAGAAATGAAGCTGCACTTCTCCCATACCTTTGGCTTGGAGCCTTGAGTAATGAACTACAGGTGGTCTAGTGTAGATCTGTAACCATTCATAATGCATGCCTCAGACTGATGTAAGGTGTGCTCCTTCAACATGTTTACAGATACTCTTGAATGCAGTAAGATTAGCAAAAACTCTAAATTCCATGCTCAAATGTGTTGGGCTTGATGTTTACCTCATGGTTGAACATGTCCAACAGTGGAATGAGTGCCAGGTCTGGACTGGCTTGAATGTCTTGCCTTCCTGGGACAGGATTTTGCCGTGTCATGACAACCTGCAATCAAATGCGTGAGTCTCTTAGGAGCAAGGTCACTGATCCAAGACCATATAGAATACCCATGGTTTTGATCACAACCCTGCCATAAATATCAATGTACAACAAAGGAAGGATGTCCATGTAGCTTACAAAATACGGTTTGGTGAATATGACAAGTTGATTCATTACTGATCTCCCAAATGTAGACCTATGTACAGCACATGTGACCAATTAGAATATGAACAACAAAGATACTACATAGGATTCTAGTACTTACTGAAGCAGCCCAGCAAAACTCTGCCCATGTAAACCATGCAACAGCATCACTTATAGCAGTTGAGTGACTATGTAGTTGCCGTAGCAGTGAACGCACATGAGTGAATTGACGTGCATAATTCCTGAGTGCCTTGTGCATCTCAATCAGTGTCTGCATTCTCAACAATCACATTAACCACCACCCTCAGAACCTCTACGGCTTCTACTTACTACTTGGACAAGTTTACCTTATCTATGCTTTGGGGCAAGCTCTGTGAATTTACTCTTTTGGTTCTCTTTTGTGCAATTCACATGCCATTTCAATAATCCAAATTTCTAGAAAAGTCCAAGACTTTGCTGGGAGAAGTCATGTGTCTTAACATGACCAGCATATTTATGAATAGAATGGAGGTAACAATTGAGTCAGTACCAGCCAAAGAAAAATCAATATGACCAGAATGAGTGCAGTCATAACTCATGTCATTCACAAAGTCTCAGACCATCACCTCCATGGACTAGCTCCCATTACTCCCCAGTGACTTCATCAGCTTCCAACAGTGGGTGTAGATAAGTGTAAAGTAATATTCTCAAACTTGGGCAAGCAATTACATAAAATCTGTATCCTGAGTTTCTTTTGCATTTCCAAAAGAAATGGAAAGACTTGGGTGTGATAGCAGTCAAGCAACATCTCTAATATAAAAAGTTGACAGTTCCTCATTCAAGCTGCAACAAGCTTGTGAGCGTAAGCTTCATTTCATTTTAGATTGCACCTGTACAAGCATTTAAACCTGAGGCATAAAGAGGCTGACTTAGACGTTAATGGCTTGCACCTCCTGCACCATGAACATATCCTTTAAACACATCCACTATCCAATTGACCAGCAGTATACAAGACTGGGGCAGGAAACTGGACTTACAGCAGTACCCTCAAGTGCTTCAACTGCCTCCATGCTGCAAAAAACAAAACAGCACAGCAAACATATTAGCACCTACATATTTCCTTCACACGTTGAGGATATGTCATATGCTTTCAGTTCTGTATGTAGATGAGGGCGGGTTACATTGGGCACCTGAGTGACAGAGGTGTGATGAATCTATCACGTACTTCAGAACTCCCCTCTGCTGAAAAGGATTGACCTGGCAGTGATGCAATATATCCAGCCCATTTTGAAGGGGTTTCTGCTGGTCGATGCTGCCACCAAATCCAAGATCAAAGACAGAAGACACTTTGTATCCTCCTTTCTTGCATTACCCTTATGACACACATCAACTGTGACACATAGAAGTAGAGCTTTACCTTTTCAAACAACAAGTGTAGCGTAAGAACCAAGGTGGGCATTTGACGAAGTACAGGATCTGCTTGATACAATAGCCCCACATCTTCCTGTTGCACCATCAGTCATGTTACCAGTTTTATCATTAATGCAAGTATTCCCACATGCACACTGCAATTTTGCTGAATACAAAAAAGTAGTTTACTGCAATCAGCATTGGTGGTGTTCTTGTCCTGTTGCAAACCTGATGAGGTGACACTAGCATTGCCATAACCTAGACAGTTCCATCAGGGTCCCTGGACTTACTGAGGTGAGAGACTTATGCCATTTTGATCAAAACCAGAAGAGATTAGGGTTGCAAACCTTTGAACAAATTGCAGTGGCACTTGTCATCATGGCAGTGGCAGGCACCACCAACATCATCTCACCTTTCTTGAACTCCTTTGTTGCCATGACTCCTGCCCCTTGTGCAAAACCTCCTTCCAATCTGAGTCCATCAATCTGCATGCAAATAAGTTCACTGTAATTCCCACCCTCTCTTGCACGCCCCTTGGTCAGTCTTAGGAACATGTAACATTGTAACTCTCCTGGAAGTGTTATTATGCAGGTTACCTCTCCCTCAGCCCTGTCTCTTCTTTCAAGCCTATCCAATACAAAAAAAAACTTTGTGGTGAGTTGGGTTGATTTCTCACTCATTTCCCCTCCAACTCCATATAAGCATGCAATGCAGGCTGAAAATCTAACCTGGACACCTTGGTGCTCAAGCCAATCCTGCAGGAGCTTCAAGCGAGTGCTGACTTCAAGCTTTGGCTGCTGGTTTACAAAAGGACGCTCAAGCTTTTGAATCTGGCCCAACCCTAATGTCTTTGCCATGAGTTCTCATGCAACTGCAGACAGCAATTCTATAGCCATGATATATACAAAGAAACCTTAGTAGCAGCTGCAGCAGCATGGATCATGGATCTGTATGAACTCAAAGAAAGCTCAAACCACATGATTGACAATCAATACTGGATATGTTGATGAAGTTGCAGAAGGACAAAGGACAAAGACAAATCAAGAGTGGATTTGAGATTTTGAGCCCTAATGTGCAGCAGCAGCAGCAGTTGATGGATCAAGGGAGGGTTTCAAGGGAAAAACACGAAGAAGAAGAAGAAGAAGAAGAAAGAAAGAACTCTGAGAGAGAGAGAGAGAGAGAGAGAGAAGAAGAAAAACAAGCAAATCAGAACTGGCTCTGCTTGATGAAGATCGCCAAGGATTACCTGGAGTAGAAGGCGATGGATGCCTTGAATGCTCTCAACATGGAAGTTGTTGTTGTTAGTCTCGAAAGCAACCTGTGTGCGGCGTTCTAGGTCGGCCACTAATCCATTCAATAGATGTCCTGCACAAACAACAAGCGAATTCCCATGACTCTTGCAACAAGAACAACAAAAGAAAAGAAAACTCTTTGCCATCATCACCTCTACTGCTGTTGCTGCTCCTCACCTGTCTTGTCTCTTTTGCGTCTCTCAAATGATGCAGGGCTCGAGCCATTCCGCACCGGCTTGTTCTTGAGACTCATAGCTGTTGCTGCTGTTGTTGTCGTCGGTATTGTTGTCGTAACTTTCTTTCTGCTCTGCCGGCGGCCTGGATCACCACTCTTCTTTCGATTCGCAGCCTCCTGAGTGCTTCGGCCTATTCTCTGTACTACAACAGCAGCTCCAGTCAGGAAACCCGGACAAGCAAGGGCCAAAAAACTGTGTGTCTCTATGTGCAGTGGAAGCACTCGCAGAATCTTCTCTGCACAAAGGTGCTCACCAAAATTAAGACATAGTGTGTAAATTCAATTTTAATTTTTCCTAACTCCAATGCCATGTCTGAACATGCTTTTTGCAATCATAGACTCCAGTAGAGGCACAAATGCAATTGATATTCTCCTTCATTGCCAATGTCCTCTTCTTCTTCTTCTCCAACATCAATACAGAAAGTGTAAAATTCAGTTTTTGCTTTTCCTGATTCAAATACCATCACTGAAATTGGATTTTGTGACCATCACCATATCACCTTCATAGAATTTGCTTCCTTGAAGGATCTTTCAACAAATCAAGAAAAGGGAAGAAAAAGAATAGAGTGGCCAGGGATTGTTTGAAGCTCCCCCAGATTTCGTTTGTTCATTTGTTTGCTTGTTTTTGCATGAGCTTAATTTGTTAGAGTATTGCGGTTTTGCACTTTGGCATTTGTTGCTACAATGACTCTACAAAATTGTTCAGAAATTGACACAAACAACACAATGCCTGCATGCACCTTGAAGATTCATCCTAGAATTTTGTTTGATTTGTGCCATGGATCACACACAACTGTGGTGCAAGGTCCGCTCACTCTATGACAAGCACATCAGGTGTTGAGTGTCCTGGTAGGACTTTTCTAGCTCCTTTACATTGTGGACTAAGCTCATCTCTCTCTCTCTCTCCCCCTTTCTCTCTCCCTTTCTTCTTGGTCTCCAGCAATCCTGTTCACCCTTTCACCTTTTGACTCCTTATGTACTCTCCAAATCTGTGAGCGCCTCTCTTCTCTTTCATTGAAGTTGTAGTAACATCCTGGGTGACAATAGACACCCTACTTCGCTCCTACCCAATCTGAACCCTGGAGTTTGAAATCAGTGGGACCATCATCACCCATTGTGCTCACGGAGAAAAAAACAGCTTGTCCTTAGATACCTACATCACAAGGGTCAAAAGCATCACTGGAAAAAATAGTTCTAAAAACATGTTGATAACCAGAGTTTTTGCACTAATGGATGAAGGCCCCAGAACAGAGAACAGGGAGTTAGATGAAGGGTGTTGAAAAAATACGTAAGCAAAATCCAAAGTTCTCTATACAGCAGTAAATAAAACTTTGTGCCAGTGAGAAAATGAAAGAAGATACCAAAAGAAAGCAAAATTATGTACCCTTTAATCTTATTGCCTGCACAGGTAGCCATCCCTTGGAACTCCACTCACCAACCTCTTTTGTGAATGTCAGGCACAGAGTTTACTTCTTTGCAATAGCATTTCCAGCAGCCATCATACCTACATTCAAGGTAATCACCTGTATGTATGTTCATGTATGAACACACAGGCTTGAAGTCCAAAGAAAACACCTCCCCTCAATGAGCATGGTATTCATCAATTAGGGGAGAACAATGCACCTTGACAGGGTGATGCTCTTCAAATACGATTTCTTCTCACACGCCCTTTGTAATTTTCCTTCTCAAGAAATAAGAATTAATCCTGAGTGAAGAAGTCCCAAAAATCATGATGACCTCCTGCCTAGATGAAAATGTTAAGGATGTATGAGTTGCACTTGCAGGCGCTTCAAAAACACAGAAGAGAGAGCAATAAGCTTGGAGCATCAAGAAAACCCTTCAATCCAAGGCAAACCGAAACCTACACCTAGGAAGTAGAAGGTGGGTACACCTTACCATCATAAGGTCTGACCTTGTATCTGCAATGCCTTGAAATGCATCATCTACTCTAAAAGTAACTCACGTCTCTTGCTCTGCAAAGCACCATCCACACCAAAATGAAAGAGCTCACAAGTGTTGATTCCAGTCGCCGCTTGATGAAATCCTAGCATCCTCTCCTGCACATCAGACGAGAATCTTTGAAAGCAATCAGATGATGAGCAATAGAATTCTATCGGCAGATTTCACACTGGAGCTTTGTTAAACCCTAATTTCCAAATCGCTGGAAAGAAAACACAAAAAAGAATAAATGGGAGTTTATTTCTGCAAATCCCATTGAAGGTTAGGGTTTTTAGCATTTTAGGGTTTAATTGGGGTGGGGAGAGGTTCAAGGTTTGGGGTGTAGGGTTTTAGCATTTTATGGTTTAAAGGGGTTCAAGGTTTAAAGGGGTTAGGTTTTAGCATTTTAGGGTTAAAAGGTGTGGGGGTGAGGTTCAAGGTTTTGGGTGTAGGGTTTTAGCATTTTGGGATTTAAGGTTTTAGCATTTTATGGTTTAAAGGGTTTCAAGGTTTGGGGTTTAGGGTTTTGTATTTGAGGGTTTAAGAACATTTTTAATGGTGCCTTGCATTTGAATGGGTATCAACATTCAACATTAAAAAATAAATGTTCCTTTGCTTCACCCATAAACACAAATTTTCAACAATATTTTACTCTAACATCATTTAATTATCAACATTTGAATTAATCATTGTGAAGGGCAATTAAAAGCAATTTTTTTGTTGTTGATACTATCTACTTTGTGGATGAGTGTTATATCGTAGTACCTTTTTAGGTTTGGCATCTGACTATTGAATAATTATTTTATTGTGAATATTTTTATTTCAACGCAAAAATTATTATTTTTAATTTTTTGACAAAATTTTATTTAAATTAAAAAATATATGCATGTTATTCATCACCAATTTTTGCACAAATGTTTTGTTTCACGGCATAGGTTTTGATTTCAGATTCTCCCTTGCAGAAAATATGGCACCAACTACTAGCATATTATTAGACATTGAAAAATAGGGTTTATTTTTTACATTTATTGCATACACAATAAAAAATTATATTAAAATTTTATTCTTTAAAAAAAAATTAACTATGCAACAAAACAACCCAATTTTCCACAAGATTGCATTGTAAGCCTATAAAAGGCATCAAATAGAGCTCATTAGAAAATGTTTAGCAACAAAGAAGACATATTTTCTAAGAATCCTATGAAATTTCAGCTTTAATAAACAATAATTTTTTAAAAATCAGCAAGAAAGGACCTTAATTTTAAAATATTTCAACATTTTAAAAAATAATATAATTTCTGTCAAACTTGAAAAGGTGCTACAACATTCATTTGAAAGTTCAATGCCATAGTCAATTTTCACATTATTGTATTATTATTTCTTCTTTAATTCAATGATACAATTCACCACCGAAGAAGACGCTCTAAAGGCTTAAGGCTGGGAGGTTTAAAGTTTAATAGTTTAGGGTTTAAGGGGGTTGATGTTCCAAGTTTAGAGGTTTAACATTGTAGTGAATATTACAAATATTGTACCTTATCATAGGCCCTACACATTAATATTGTGTGAATTTGAATTATTAGAAATGTTATAAAAAATAATGTGTTGCAATTAATTATAATGGATTGGACTAGATTGTTTTGTTATGGGTTTTTTTTTATTGGAAATTTTAGAGTTTAATAAAGTTGAAAATTACAAATGTATGTTTAGGTTTTATTTTCTTGGTTTCTAACAAGGTTTGTTATATCAAGGCATTTTGGACAATTATAAATAGTTTGGTACCTAATTTGAAATGGAATGAAATTTTTAGAAGTTCTATAATAAATGTAAGCAATTAATATTTATAGAAGTATGGCACGTGTAATCAATTAATATTTACAAAAATTACTAGTTTAACAATTATGAAGGTGTGCTTAATTAATATTTACAAAAAATGCAAGTTTATTATTTATAAAAGAAGGGTGTAATGGTTTAACATGTTAACACTTATAAAAATATATATATACATGAGATGTGGTTAACATTACTCTACATCCTTTAGTGCCTTGGAATTTGAATAACTATAATGACATTGATGCCCTATTATTTCATTTTATTGGTATGTTGCAAATTTGAAAAATCAATTAAATTCCTTGAAAAATATTTGAACAATTTTATTTTTAATTGAATTGCAAAAATGACATGAACAAAAATTCACTACATAACACTAAAATACAAGTAAAACTTAAATATGATCCCCAAGATGGAACTTGCCAAATGGAAATTAATTTCTTCCAAGGACCCAATAAAACATACTATCTAGATGGAAAGTAATAAATCAATCATATTAGAAAAAATAAACGTGTGAATTTTTTTTTACAATAGTTAAATATCTAATTTAAATTCTAATGCAACAAACCTTATTAAATTCTGACACTAGTAGAAGTTGGCCAAAATGTAATCATTCTATTTGCAACTACATGCGACTATTAGTTATTTGCAACTACATTTAAACATTTTTGCAATTATTTCTTGTTTTGGTCATATTTATAACTACAATGCAACTAGTTTGCGACTATTTTAATGTTCATCCTTACATGTGAATAACATTTAGTTTAGTTTTTATTCAAAAAGAACAAATTATGTCCCATTAATTGCAGCCTTATGAATATACAAATGTGTATTTTGTGAATTTTAAGGAATATGGTTGCATGTGTTAGGATTTACAAATATACATTTTGAATGTATTTGAACAACCATATAACATGTGTATTCAAGTATTATTATTAGCATAAATGGCCTCGATATTATGGTTACATTACTTAATGTATATTTTGAATCTATTAAAATTTTATGTAAGATATTTACCAAATATATTGTGCCCATATTACAAGTTTATCCACACCATCTTATTATACTTCTTAAAATTATTACAAAACACATTTAGTAATATTATTATAATATTATGTATTAATATTAATTACATGTAATAAAAAAACTAAAATTCAAAATTATCTTCAATTAAAATTTTAAAATAGTAATATTTTACTACATAATGATCATAATGATGATGATATTAGAATTATAGGAAAAATCATTATATAATTACTGAAATAATTACTAAAAATCTAATCTATTATTATATTATTATTAAATTAATTTCAAATGACCAATATTTTTTTATTTACAAAAAATCAAAAATTACTTATAATAAATCATAATAGTTATAACAAGTGACATAATCATACATAATAATAATAATAAAATAGTGAATCGAGGCGAGCTACAAATTAAATTATTATTATAATAGGTAATGAATTATGAAATATTACTATATTATAATAATTACCGAGAAATATTAATATATAGTTTTAAGTTTCTATATTTCAAAGTTTATAATTAATATTTATTGTTTATGAATTACTCAATGATTATAATTAATTACTTTTATGTAATTTATTTTATTTTATTATATTATTCTATTATAATTATTGTAGTAGTTAGAATGAAATTTAATAAATTATTATACAAATGTAGAAATTATTTTTGAAGGAAAAATACACTTATTAATAATAGAAAAAATTTATTGTAATATTTCATAAATAGCTATAATGAGTGAAATAATAATATGAATAATAAAAATAAAATAATTAACCTAGGCTAAGTTTTAATTATAATATTAAATTAAAAACACTAGTACTCAATATTTATAATTAATAGTTAATAATTAATAACTACTCAATATTTCAGTTATTATATTAATTTATTTATGTTATGAAATAGTAATTGATTAGTTATTAATAATTACATAATTATTAAAATATTAGCCAATTACTAGTTAATTAAATTGGTTGATAGATCACAATAGTTAATATATAATTTTAATTATATATTACTAGTGGGAACCCGTGACCTTTGGTCACTGTGAAGTCCCCTAGTTTATTTATTTAAACCGTATTTATTTCCTTTAAACCGAGATCGTGCCCCTCCCGAGCAAGATGGTTCCGGCAGACGTGCGGGCCCTCCCAAGGGGCCTCCTCTTCCTCTTCGTCATTGGTTTAATGAGGGTTGTTGTGTTGAAGGGGGGAGAGATAGGTGAAAAGGTCCATTCTGTGGGAAAGGTAACCAAGGAAATAAAAGGGATCCCAAATTCTAATGTAAGTTGGGAATTTTTTTGGTTTCCCTAGTGTAAAGTCAACTAATTCAAAAAAAATACCAAATTTTCGATATCACAAATTTATAAATATATTTATTTTAAAAATATTTATAACAAAGAAAACTTGATCCCAATTCCCAACTTGACGAAATTTAGTTTTATTGCAAGTCTTTACATGCTGTAAAACCTAAAAATTACTTAAGTATAGGGTAAGGCCCTTCCCCATAG
>Ga0209611_10002910_pt1 | contig 30002 bp, 21 predicted proteins | sample S1TSphgellanicum_3_FD_187693 | JGI IMG/M metagenome (GOLD analysis project Ga0209611, IMG submission 187693) | Host-associated microbial communities from peat moss isolated from Minnesota, USA - S1T2_Fc - Sphagnum magellanicum MG (SPAdes) (version 2) | ecosystem: Host-associated > Plants > Peat...
AGGAAATGTAACAATGCTAGATTAGGAGTTATTCTAGGGCAATCTTTCTTTTGTCCTTCTAATGTTCATGTGAAAAATGAGAAACTACATGCCTCTAGAGGACGTGATACAATTGTTGTGCAAATTGCAAATGGTAACAAAGTAGGAAAGAAAAAAAATGCAATTTGTTGTAATCTTACATTGCTTTAACAAGGGCACCCAATGACAAATTTTGAGGATTTCAAGAGGTTTTTCCAATTCTTGAAAGTGGAGCATTGTCCTTGAAAACATTGATCAGATACCACAAACTGGATCATGGTTAAAGCAATGTATAGCCTAGTGTTGCGAGCCATGAAGGTTGTTGTTTAGAAAACACTATATTCATTTTAGTGAGTTGTGATGAAGTCACCACTATTGACAATTAAAATTGGCTTTCAATTCATTTGTATGGAACTGATGGGTGGAAGTGGGTCCCAATTTTATCTAACCTACAAAGGGTTTTGGATGGTGCAACTTCTATTAATTTGACTTAGCTTATTTTGCAAAGTCTTGTTGAGATTGGAAACATGACTAAAACAGATGTGGCAAACAAGTTGGTTTGCTTCAGAGCAGATGGAATGACAGTTTTTTAAAGCCTCAAAAATGGTGTCACCACAAAATTGATGCAAAACCATGTTCCATTCATGTGTGGTGTGCATTATATGGCACACCGCACAAACCTAGCTATCCAAACTTTGAGTAGTTTGAGTGGTGGGAAAAATCAAAAATTTGCTCGCATTTATGCATAATTATTTTGCCCATAATCCCAAGCACCATCTTGAGGCAAATAAGTTGGTTGAACTCCTTGAATGCAAAGGCAATAAGATTATCCAGAACATCAAGATGCGTTTGATCTCAATGTTATCATTTTCCAAGAAAATCCTTAATGAATACAAAGCTTTGGTTGTCAAAATGGTTGAAGACAATGTAACTGACAACACTACCAAGACTAATTATGAACTCTTGTGTAAACTTGAAACATTGTTAGGTCTTTTTTACATCATTCCTTTGTTGGAATTGGTGTAAGGTTTGTTAAAATTTGCCCAAAATCAACATAACTTCATTTGTGACTTTTTTTTTTAAAAAAAATTTGTGAAATAAATATTTTCACAATGTGTTGTGAAGCTGGAAAAAGACTTTCTTCACAACACTTCAATTGTTTCCAAGATCTTTTTGAACACATCCATGAACATTTGTGTTTGACATGGTGGAAAAAGCTTACCACATGCATTGAATATGCCACCTTTTTTGGGGGAGGTAAATTTTATATGTTGCATACCCATGATTTGATTACTAAGGAAGCAATGGGCCTCATAACCAAACAAGTTTGGGTTGATTATGTGGAATCCATGAAACAGTAGTGTTCTAAGATTACTACAAATTTCATCTTTGAATTGGAAAGGAGGTCTTTAGCACAAGATTTATTAAATGCCACTTGGGTGATCTACTTGTTGTAATGGCTAAAACAACATTGTTAGGACACCTAGCTATTATCCAAACTCATTTTGGTCACCCCAAGGCATGGGGGACTATTATGGTTGGTGGGCCATTGCTAAACCCAATCATTTTTTATGAATAGTCATTTTTTTTCAAATTGACAATGCAAAACCATGCCCAATTTGCCATGCTACCTCAACATGATTGTAATCCAACTACCATTCATGGGAAAGGCTTGGGTTTGGTGTGATTCTAAACCATTGTCTTTTGAAGTGGTTTAAGTTGGCCAAGTTATGTATGGTGATGTTGTTGGGCAACGCGGAGAATGAATGCATTTTTTCCAACCTAGCTTTCATCAAAACAAAGCTTTGAAATTGCTTTACTACGCATTTGGATCTAATTGTTTGGATGTATGTGTAAAAATTCTATGACCTAGAGAGCTTTCCTTTTTACTCAACTATTCGTGATCGGAATGAACATTAGTTGTGATATGGGGTTGATGCATAACTCTCATGTGGCATTGTATTATTGGTTTTGCAAGCTATTAGTTGATTAATGTTTGTTGAAAATTAACTACTAGTTGGAAACCAATTTTATATTCTGGTTTTTGTTTAGCCTATGGCAATAATCAATGAAAATGCACACCTTTGATTGCATGTTTTTTTCAATGGTGGATAGCTTCTATGGTAGTCACATTTCACATATGTTTTGGTTGTCAAAGTTGGTACCATGGTTATAACTTACAAGTTTAGATGTTCAATTATACCCCAAATTCATTCAGGTTTGTTCTTGCCTTTTAATATTGTTTCTAACTGGGTTTTGGGAGCAAGTAGGGCTTGAGCTATAATGGGTAGCACCTTTCTAGGGTTGGGGTTTGAATCCCCTTCAAGTTATTTAGGGTTTAGTGTTCTCAATTGATAATTCTTATTGTGCGTATGTTTGAAAATTTTTACATCAATGTTGAAATTGTAGGTTAAGCACACAAGGACTTTGAAAAAATAATTGCCTATTATAAGACTTCAATTGGAAGCATTGCAACATAATAAAGAGGACTGGATGAAGTAGTTTTTGGAGGTGAAAAGGCAAATAACACACATTTATGGGGAAATTGTGACAACACAAGTTATAGACTTATACCCAAGTGGAGGAGATTAACATCTAACATTAAGGAAACTAGAAGAGTATAATGTTCAACTTCAAAAACTTCAAAGGGACAGGATAAACAAACCTTCATTTTGAGAAATAAACATTCAATGCAACTTGCAAATGAGCAGATTGTAAGGACTCTCATGGTGAATAATCTTTTATTAATCGCCTCCATGAATATTAATTAATTGTGTGCACTTCCAATATACTCTTTGAGCTTCTTTATACTAATATTTGGAAGTGCACACAATTAATTAATATGAATTACAAGTAGATATAGTTATAAAAATATATAATATGTACACTTACACACCTTAAACCATTTAGAAGACATCATGTTATTTTTTGGGTGAAAGTCAATAAAAGTGATCCATTGTAAAAAAAAAAACCATTGAAGTTTGGGATGCACTCACATTTGGGTGTACATATAATTAATTAATATGAATTGCAAGTAAATATAGTTATTAAAAATATATAATATATACACTTACACACTTTAAAACATTTACAAAACATCAAAGTTATCCATAAAGTCAAAGGATGAGAATGACTAGTTTCGACATGGCATAAAACAATAACTGGGACCTAAACAAGTTTTTCCACCAATTTTTCCACCAATTTTGGTGGTAAACTTAGGCAATCAACTATGTTTCATCCTGTTTTTCCTTTTTCCTAAGCGTTTCCACTGTTACTACATATATTTTCACTGCTCCTACCTGTACAACTACTATAAATGCTTTTGATCCTTGTGCACTAAATGATGAGTTTCAGCATTTCATACTGAGATTTAATAAAAAATTCCTTACTTTGTTAATACCACTGAAAGAGAGGATAGGGGTGAAAGCAGGCCTAAAGAGAGGGTGAAGACAGGTGATTTTATGGATAACTCTATCATGTAATGTCTTTGACAAATATTTATATTATTTTCATAGTGTAAAAAAGTTTAATTTAGGTGTATAAGTGTAAACAATTTACATTTACAAGAGATTTTACATGCCATATACATGGCTATTGACAGTTAAGTACACAACACTGATTCTAAATTAATCTACTCACAACCAAAAAAAGTTCTAAGGGTGTGCAATCAACTAAATTGCTTCACTAAATTTTATATATTAAATTGATATGATATAGTAGATATAGTGCACTTCAACTAAATTGGAAGATTGTGTTGGCAGGCGATGCTTTTGCTAAACCTCTCATTACTATTAGATCTTACGATTTGAAGGGTTTAGGTAACATAGCTTCCTACCACGAGAGGGATTAGTTCTCTCTTTTATTGGTTCCTGTGGGTTGTTCGTCTTTTGGCCTGTTTTTGGACTCCCCTTTTTGTCTCCCCTGTGATGATTCCAGCCATTGATCTTTTATTGGATTCTTTTTTTTTTTGCCTAATTGCTTCACTTCAGATAGTCTTCCTCATGCTATGCATCTTCTCTTTACTTGATCTTGGGAACAGTTTTGAAATCATAGATATTGTATGTGTGGTAGATTGTACAACCATTGACTTCCTTGAATGATCCCAAGTTACTTCGCCCAACTGGTACACCATCCAAGGATTTCAGTCAACCCTCTTGAGCGTTTCTTCATCTCCTTGGGAAAATATTCTTGCACCTTTGCATTAAACCAGTCAACTGAGTTTATAGCACTTGAGTCTACAGGAACCTTAGCATTCATGCCTACACTTAAGGTACTTTGAAATGACTGCAAACAGATTTGATTGTTTGGATCGGGCAGAAACATAATGACTTGCAAAACATTCTCCACATTCGAGCGAGCATTCTGAACCTTCTCATAAGCAAGAAGTTCGACCTCTTGGTGTGCAAGTCAACAACTGTCAATAGCTTATAACCATTTTGCATCTCCCCTGAAATATCTGAGTGATGCCAATGCTTCTACAAGCAGGTCTTGTTTGTCAAGGTGCTTATTCTCAAGGGCCAGGAAGAGATGATGTTAATCGTTTTCATTGTCCCCCCAAGTGTGTTCTCCCCAACTTAACAACATTTGGTGAACGATAATTTTGGAAGTCAGATTCCATTTCTGCAAGGGGGGAGTAAAGGACAAAAGGGTGGGGCACTAATTCATCAAGTGTCTGGCACTCTAGATAGTGTGCGCCGTAAGGATTTGAAATGTGTCATGCATCTTTTGAAGAGGACAATCAACTAGCTGCTTTATTTGGTTGTTTGATCCACACTGTGTCACATCCATGGTCCAATTCTTTGGACACTCCTGGGCTGAACCTAAAACTTCCAAAAACACAAAATATGTAAGATCATGAGTTGAGGAAGTAATCAAGCTTATGGTGCATTCACACTTGATGTTAAGTCAGTGTTAAAAGAAAATCTAGGTGGCATCCTAGGTGGCACCCAATGTTAAATGGGCCATAGCTGAATGTTAAGTGAATGTTAGGTTAACATAAAATTTTCCTGCTAACTAGGTTTAAGTCCTAAATGGCTAGAATGGTGTTAGGGGAGTCAATGTTAGAGTCCCTAACACCAAGTGTGAATGCACGTTTAGATCTACAACTTGAGATTCATGCTCTACACAACCTAATAGATCTACCCAACACAGAGATTAGAGATCTGATTGTATGATGTTGAAGAATATTTCACGCAAATTTCAAAAATAATTGTTTTTTTTTTTTTTTTTTGGGTTGGTTTTCAGTCATCAAATTTCAGAAACTTCTGTTTGCAAATATTTTAAATCCTCCATATTATATAAAAAGTTTATGGGTAATCAATAATGTATATATTAAAAGGTTGCTCAAATTTGTTGGCCTTGCCTTGGTAGGCAAGGATATTGTGTTTAGATTCATTATAGAGTATAGTAACTTGAGGGAATTTGGCCCCTGGGTAGTAGGTCTATTTTTTTCTTTTATATTTTTATAGCCAAATCTGGCTGATTTGTCTCATGGATGATCATCACCACATCAGCTACATCTCAAAACTGAAAAAATAAGTTTTGAGTTTTTTTTTGGGGACTTTGATGGCACATTTCCTATTTTTTATGGCTGGATTGAACTTGCCATAAAAGGGCAGACTCATATTATGTGCTAGTTTTGGCTCTGGCCAGAGGTAAAGAGAGTTTTTAAAGGTGAGGCCACACTTGGAGGTAGCCCATTTTTCCATGTTTCCCCTAACATATTGAAAAATGCCACCTATCACCCTAAAGTTCGCTACCGCCCACTTTTTACCTACTTCCTATCTTTAGCTTTTCCACATCTACGACATTAGAGAAGGGGTTAGCTTACTTTTTCACCTTTCAACAAAGTAATGGCCACACCTCCAATAATGATGCTATCAAGCTTTTTCCATCATCAGATATTAGACACTGGACACTTGCTCTGGTTTGCTCTTGTTATGACACCAGACGCCTAGTCCATGCTTGCTGTTGCTGCGATGCCAGGCCTACTCAGAGAACGAAAATTGAGCTTGCTTGTTGCTGCGATGCCAGGCCTACTCAGAGAACGAAAAGTGAGCTTGCTTGTTGCTGCGATGCCTGGCCTACTCAGAGAACGAAAATTGAGCTTGCTTGTTGCTGCTCTTGGGAGAGAACGCTATTTGCACTTGGGAGAATGCTATGTTGCTACTCGAGTGACAAATTTTTGAGTGCAAAACTAAGGTTGTAGACGAGAGCACTAATTTAGTGCAAACTTATCTGAACATTTTTGGATCAGTTAGCTACCACTGGAATTTTTTTTTGAGAAAATCTAAGATTTTTGTAGATTCAGAGGTAGCAATTAGGTCAACGACCTCTAAGTTAACTTCCCCTGCCACATAGGCATCCACGTAGGATTTGGAGTAGCTACCTCTGCATGTGTGGACACAAGGTTAAATGTAATTTTTAAAACTCTGACTTAATTGTGTCTTATCTCCAAGTGTGGCCCCACCCTTAGAGCATGGGTGTAAGATTTTCCGGGTACAATCAGCCTACTTCAACAAGTCTGCATATTGGCTCATTGCATATTTTGTCACGCAATGGGCTGTTTGTTGGCCAAGGATGTTGTGTTTAGATTCATTATAGAGTATAGTAGCTTAATGGATTTTGGCCCCTAGGTAATAATAGGTTTATTTTAATATAAGGATTTTCGAAAGATGATATTTTGGCTTGTATTGAAACTTGAGATTAGTTATAGAGTTATAATATCTTGAAGGATTTTGGTTTCTTTCAGAGGATTTTTTTGAAGATTACATTTTTGCATGGTGAAACATTTGAGTTAAGTTGGCAAAAGATTTTGGCTTCTTCTTTTGCCTTAAGATAGTTTTAAATGTAAACGGTGCAAGGCCATAGTGTGACGCACCCCTTGTTCCATATGTTTTGTTTTCATGGTGTTTTTAGTCTAATCCTGAACTGGCTTAATTAAATCATGACATAGCTCAATTACACAAATCGTTGAAACAAATTTGTCACAATTAGTTTTCACATCACCTTAATCATCTTCGCTTTGTTGACCAATGTTGTTTGATTGACATAATTATGGCTAATCCAATCAAAGAAACCTTAGGGACGGTTTACACTAGAGCAATTGGGCCATGGCCCATCGGAATCTAAAATTGATCATTGGGTCACACTACCATTAAGGGAAATTTTCAGGTCTAGCTCAAAGAAAGAGGTGGGCCTAATGGAATTCCTGGCAGCCCATGGCAACTGAAAAATCAAAACCAATATTTTTCATTATTCTTTTTTTTAATATATATAAATTTTGAATGGTGAAGTTGGAGGGAATGTTTGGTAGCTTTGGGCCCACAAAATTACTACCTGTACAATTAGGAGGTCTCTGTGGCCGGTTATCGATTTAAAAAAAATACCCAATAGGCTGGTTATTTGAAATTTTGAAAATTTTAAAATTTCACTCACACATGGTATCAATTTATCAGAATTTTTCAGATTTTTGGGACTCATCTGGTATCAAGTTTTGGGAATGGCCAATCAATCAAGTTATCATAATTTTTTTGAATTTTTTAGGTAAGAATCACCTAGTATGCATAAGACCCAATTTTTGCAAGAACCAGCTGAAAATCATTCAACTTAATCTCTAGATAGGTTATTAAGCAAAAGAATGTTTTTTTTTTGGTTAAAATTCCTTGCCAAGAAAAAACCAAGTCACCCAAATCGCTCACAACAAATGTGTAGCTGCATGATCCAATTTAGATCATGGAGTAATTCTTTGGTGTTGTTAAATCTTTTAATGCCAATATTCACGTACATCACAATGCAAAGGTAACCTAAGCTCAACCACAACTCATATTACATTTTATTTCATCACCCTTAACATGCATTTGGCACAAATGCAATCTCACAAATGCAATGTAACAAGTAGATTCAAGTTCATGGAGCATGACTTTTGTGAAAGAACAAAGTCCTAAAACACTATGCAATGTTTCAAAAAATCAAAATGAGAACATATGCTTCATCATAAATATTTTCATATCTCTAAACATAATTTTCTCTCACTAAACATATTAACTCCCTTCAATAAATGAAAATCCGACCATAGAACTTTGCAAACCCCCAATTTCTTGTTAATTGGAATTATGAACAAGAATCTCTAAAGATTAAATGCATTCAAGAACAAAATTTCAAACTAAAACTAGAGCTAGATTATGGTTTTGGGGAGTCATTTGTTGATTGCAAGCACAAACAAAACCTTAAACTAGGGCTCTAGGTTCAACTTGCCACACTTGAGGATTTTGCAAATTTTTGGCCCAAAAAATAGTCACCTCAAAATTTAATTAACAAAAATACCAAAGGAACAAGATGTGTTATACACAATGGCCTTGCCATTAATTTAATATCAACAATTGCTATTGCATGATAAATTGGTTATAACTAGGGGAAAAATTTAAAAATAAATCTATTTTAATGTACATCATCCTATTGTTGTAATAGAAAATTTGTCATGATTTTTTTTTCATTTTTAACATCATATTAGTCATGAGGAACCCAAAGGATCTCACATTAAATGGTGACATATTCTAGGAACCCATCTAAACATTAAAAAAGTTGTGACCAAAGCAAAACCAATAAGAAAATGTTGCAACATGATTTTTAATTTTCTGCAAATCTAGTGATTTTTTTCTCAAAGAAGAAATCAAATATTCTCTTTTCAATTTTTTTTTCACATTTGTGCAAATTTTCAAACAAAATAAAAAGATTTCTTATCACATGCATATTTGAATTTTTTCAATCACATCATCACATTTTGAAAGAATTACATGAATTTTTGTGTATGATGAATGTCATAACCATTTTTTAAGAAAGTAGTTTCATATTTAGTTTTGTGAGTTATGGATTGGTGACGAAGTCATTTGGGACTAGGTGCACATTTGAGGAAGTGGCAAAGAAAACAAAATGTCAAAAGATGAATGTGAATCTTTTTTCAACTAAATTAAGATGAATCATCTCACCTAGTTTCTAGATGTCAAAATCCCTTGAAGCTACTATATTATATAATGATTTTGAACACGATACCCCTACCTTACAAGGCTTGGCCACAAAGGGACACAAATGCACTTTGAAAATTGAAACAAAAGGTGAGTTTTGGGTTTTGGGAGTTTGTTGTTGATTGTAAACACAAACATAACCCTAATTGAGATAGTGGGACAATTTGACACACCCAAGGAATTGTAACATTATACTATAGGAAACAACCATATTAAGGTCACTCACTTGACACAAGCATTGAAACACTCTAAAAAAGGCACAAAATTGCACTTTAAATACTACAACAAAAGTTATGAGTTTTGGGAACTTGTTGTTGATTATAAGCACAAATAGAACCTTACTTGGGATATTAAGAGAACTTGACACACTCAAGGATTATAAAACATTATAGTATAAAAATAATCATCTCAAGGTTACTCACTTGACACAAGAATTGAAACATTCCAAAGAAAGGAGACACATTCATTTTGAAGCATAAGCTTGTTATATTTGTGTAACTTAAAACTTCTATGATTCTACAACACTGATGTAGAAAACAATCACCTCAAGATTCAAAACAAAAGCAATAAACAATGAGCAATCAAATGTGCACATAGATGATGATGGCAACCATTGAAAATTCAATGCCTTTGAAAACATTTGTTTTGATTCATTGAAAAAGATTATTGTTGAAAGCTAAAAGAGAGCAAGTGTTGAAAGTCAAAAGGGAGTGTTCAAATTCACTTGCATGAAATTGATTTAAGTTTTAGGTGTTGGGATACCTAAATGGATGAAACAATTTAAATGAAAATATGGATAACCGACCTTATTATAATTTAGTTGTCCCACCTAAGATGTAGATAAGTTATAAATGGACACATGTCATAAAAAGAAGGGTTGCCATTTTAGTTGCACATTTAGTTGTATCTACAACTTTTTAATAGGAATACAAATAAATGAAAATGTATAATGATGTTTTATATACATGTCAAGTATGGTATGCTGCATGCAATTGCATGTCTACTGCAACTTGTTCTACACAATTGAAGCAAAATTTAACTACATGTGTCACATGCAATTGAAAATCATAGTTGCAAAATCTAAATTTGCTTGTCATGATATTATTTTTTGTGAAAATAATACCTTGTTAGTGTGGTATTTTTGGATATTATAAATTGTAATATTAGGCCATGTAGGTTTTTGCTGAAATATTAATAATATTTGGATCCAACAAGTAGGTTATCTCATACCCAATACTAAACTTGGGTTGACTATCAATAATCGGCCAATGCTAATTTATTCTTTGGTCCAATTTAGGTTTGCACTAGTGTTGTGCGGGTATGTTCTTTTAATATATCATTGGGTATATATATATATTTACCCATTGGGTTAACGTATATTAACATTCAAAAAAATTCATCGAGTTAGGTTTTGGATATAGGAATATTGGTAGATGGGTAGGGTCTAGGTGCTCTCATATCATATATTTCTTTTTGGGGCAATTTTTTAATATTTAATTAGTTTTTAAAAAAGAAAATTCTTCACATTTTGGAATTTTAAAACAATTTTCAAAGGCCAAATCTGGCATGGCGACAGTGTGAGACACCCCTTGTTTTCTTAATAACTGGCCAACACTGGTGTATACCCTGGCTACAGAGTCTGATGTCAGAAGAATCCTATTCCCCCAGAAAATAAGTAAAATGTAGGAATGAAAAAGCAAAGGAATTCGAAGACTCAAGAAAACAAACTCAAAAGCATCTAATTACTACAAGAATCCAAGGACCATGCTCTCACCAGATTTGAGTTAGATTTGCTCATCTCATTTCATACTGAACCAGCTTCCAAGTTTGACAAATGATGATCCAAATCCTATCAAATCTTAAGAAAATTATCAAGTTTGTACAAACATCTGCATAGTTCTAAGACTGAACAGACAGTAACAAAAATAAACCCAGACTCAGCATCTGCTTTGCCAAGGGTGGTGTGGGAACCATGGAGTACAATTATGCAGAGGTGACAAATGTTCACCATATTCAAGGGTGGTAATCAAGACCAGAACCATATTGCCATGCTTCTAAACGACGTCTCCATCCATACTGCTTCTTCTCTGGTAAACTCTTTACCCATGATCTGCAATTTCACAAGTATGAATGTATGCTTCTTCAGTACACATTTTCAGTGCAACTTTAAATAGAATCAATAAATGATGATTTGTCTGTGCATCAAAGTCATGTGGAATTAGAAAAGTCACAAAAATACAGAGCACATATACTGAAAGGTGATATGGTAATTTTGTGACGTACGAAAGAAATCGAGCAGCAGCTAACCAAAGTATGGTGTATGTTGCCAGTGCTATAAAGTGGCGTAGCCAGTCAAACAGTGGAAAAATGCCCACCTAAAATCATAGTAGAAAACATTAGCACAGGGAGAAAAACTTACCCTGCTCAGAATAAAACCTATGCTACCACTTCACTGTTTAATACCATTTGTTTCTTTGCATGTGATGAAAAATGATCAAAAAAATGTGAAATGGGTTTTGAAGGAAACCAGATTCAGAGCACAACCCAATTCCCACATTTCCCAACATCTGAAATCTAACCTGTCGCAATATCTGCGGTATGAAAAGTGGTTTCGTCAGCATAATGGTAGTCAACAACTGTACTTGTGGTCCAAACTGGACAACATCCTGTTTACATGAACAGTTTGAGCATCATCAGTTATCCAATTGTGATAGTCATTTAACATGTGGAAAATGACTATCAAGCAGCTGTTTAGACTGAGTACTTGTAAAAGAAGCGATAAAAAATCTACCTGAAGAAAGGGCCTTAAAACTGGATCTCCAAGCCTCTGTACACACCCCAAAAAAGGTTTCTTAGGATCAAATTTTTTTTGGAGTGACAGCTTCATTCCTAATACTAGCAGTGATTCCTCCTGTAGTGGATGCTGGCTAAGTAAAGTACTAACTCTAGCAGGTATTGTTGCTCTGTAAAACAAGCCAACAACGAGCTATGGGTCTGCAGTGCGGATGGTGAGGAACAAGCTTAAATTCACCTGCATACACTGAAAGTTGACTGAGAGGAGTGTATTGATGAAATGGGGAGATGACTTTATATCAAGTCGTACAGACATAGCTCTCTGGTACATCCAAACAGCACTCAAATTTGGCTGCACAAACAGAACAACAAAACACCTGGATCATTCTCCCACCCATACCAGTTCATGGTTTACTAGCTTGCTGATGAAACTTTGTATCTGTTTTTATTATCTGCCCAGAACAGCTTGTCACTCTCTGAAATTGAAGGCTTCTTCTCATATTTCCTTCTCTCAATGGAGTCATCAGTTCTTGGGCTCAATTCAATATGCCATTTCAAGCATGGGTTGATCCAAGCAAACCCACCAAATAAGGGTTAAGAAGAGCTAAACTCCTTCTGTCCAGCATATCTGCCTCCAATGCCTCTGCAACTCCTGCAAGCACTCTCACTATGTCAGTAACAATTATGACTTAGAACACTGGGACCTACCACTGTAACCACAAGTCATGAAGAAGAGAAAGGGGTTTTAAATGGATCGGATGACCATTGGAGAGGCGGCTTAGGTGCCGTATGATAGCTCCAAATCCACCGAAAGAAATTGGGGACTGAATGCCACTAGCATCACCCACCTGCAGCCACCATCCTTGATTTACTGAGATCATGACACCATGCTTACTGATTATGCCAAGACCAAAAAATCATTACCAATTAATGTTAAATTGTGCTGCACAATTGAGAAAGTAAAGCACCTGCAAAACTCGATCAAATGCAGCAGGCAATGGGCTGCATAAAACAAAACCAGGAATCATCACAACGTTGAAGAACTGATAGTTGTCACTGCTGGAGTCATTCTCATTATTTCTCCACATTTAGGATGCTCTTGTGCACCAGCTTAAATCAATAAACACATGAGCTCCAAATCATGAGAATCCACTTGGTTCAGCATCCAGAAAGAGCAAAACCAGACCTGGATCGGTAGGTTGGGAAACACCCAAACAGCACCCGCAATACCTTCAAGTCTTCCAACTCGATTCCCTGGTGAACAAAGTCATGCCTATCAGGATCAACAGAACTGTGCAATCTGTGCATCAGAATACAATTCCTGGAATATGCCTCGACACACATGATGGAGCAAGAAGATAAATCTGAATACCCATACAGCCCCCTTCAACTGTATGAACTTTTCTGGGAATAACATTGAACCTGCTTCACAAGGAGTGAGGTGACAAAGAAAAATACTAAAACAGCTGCCATCTGCTGAAAATTTTGATGACCCTGAAGGTTACCTGAATATTGCCTAAGAATGAGAGCAAGCACACCTGATACAAAGGCATAAGATTCCAGTAGTCCTCAAGCATTTGTTCAAGGGATGGTCGACTTGGTGTTGCATCCAAATATGTAAACATGTATGTTGTTCGATCTCTGGGTCCTGAGCCTGCTGGGAATGCCTGCATCATCAACTCATAACAATTCTTCTTAACCACATGTCCAAACTTTATCTACCATGGGAATTGTGACCTTTCCAATCCATTCACTCCACCAGTTATGACCTAAAAAGTTTCAATGGATTTCTTCTGATCAGGCAACAGTCCAATTGTCTAACATGGTATACTAGGATGCCATGAAGATCAACAACAGTTTACCTCAATTTCTAATGATATTGCAATGGCAATCATGGAAGAAAAGAATACCTCCCAGAAGTATTGTGTTTTAGATGCACCAACTTTGGTAACAGGTGTGTGGGTGTAGATCAGGTCACTTGCAGTATTATTCACAAAGCCACGAGCACAAGTGCCTACAACCAAGCATACTCCATCAGGACGCTCTCCCCACCGAATCTGCTTCCCATCCGTCCCCCACCCTGCAGCATTCAAATTTCAAGTCCCAACCACATTTTGACTTGTGATGCAGTCTCACAATAGGCATGGACCATATTTCAATTGTAGCCCAGAATTAAGATTATGGAAGTCCTGTCAAAACAAGGAGAAAGAAGCAGCAAGAATTCATGGAAGGTTGTTGACAATAACCTGGCGCACTATGGGAGATGCATTCCCCATCACGTCAACAACAAGTTGAGACACCAGGGATGTTCCATCATCTAATGATACCACCTGCATTGAATTGAGTCTGTTCATCATGTCACATGGGGACAAGGAAATTCCAGAAAACTCACTGAAGGACCAGTAGAAAAAGAAAACATCGTTGATTGATTCTCATTTGGTCAATTCTCTCTACACACAACAGCAGACTGGCAAAAGCTGCAAATTATGAGCAGCACTGAAGCAGATTTCTTACTGCTCCGTTGTCAAAGACATCCACTTTAGAGAGGCCTCTGTATTCAAACAGCACACCTCCAGCCTTCAAAAACCGGCTCTTGCTAATGTTGATGAGCTTTGCAGGTCTGCAATGCAATTTGTCAACACAGACCCAGTTAGAGATAGCTGCTCCCTGATGATTCAGAAGAAATTGCCACTGGTCACAATGGCATTGAAGAATCATCAGACTGATGAGCTAATTTTGAATATAATCCCAACATTGTGCAGCTTTGGTTTGACTAGGTGCACAGATGAGAAGCATGCTATAACACTGCATGGAAAAGAAAGTTGTCCACATGTGGAAAAGATTCTTCAGCATGCCTAGCAGAGTAGTATACAGAGGTTAGCAGAAGGACTCACGAAACCCCAAGGTTTAAGATGTCTGTCACCCAGATTTCTGTACCTCCTTCGAATGCAACTCGACTCTGCACCAAGATTTGACGGGGTGCCAAAAAAAGAAACCACAAACCCAAAAAAAACTGAGAAGCTGTAGATTGCCTGAAAATCCAGGCTATGTCAATTGCCATAAACCAGCACACTAACTTGGAAATTGGCAACTGCATTAGTTGAGAAACTGTGAGAGACTGACATCCATTTCAATGGACCTGTACATTGATGTCAGGTGAACCTGTACTTCCCAAACATCACTAAAGCCAACAAATGTCAATTCTTGATGGTTACAGAACACATGCAAAGCAACAGAATTGAGGAAACAGAAGAGAATTACAGGATTGAACTCAATTGAGATCACTTGGTCAACTTCATCCTGTGTTATGACACCTGCCTTGACCAGCTCCTGCAGTTCCTTCCTTGAAACATTCCAATCTTGCTCCCGCTGACAATATCCAGAAAACACCAGGCAGGTCCCCTAATTTCAATCTCCATGGATATTAACCCTTACCCTTATCCTTATAAGGAGGACAATGACACTTTGCAACAAATGATTGCTGCTGACAATACAAAATTCTTGGCTGGGTCTGTGTGAGGCAGGAGCAATTGCATATATTAACTATGACTTGCCGAAGAAGACACACATGACCGAATGAATGAGAGAAACTGCATGCATGCATACCCCTCGAAGTGGTCCCTTCTCAATAAGAGCCACCTTGAATCCTCGAAGTGCAAGAGTTGTGGCAAGAAAAACACCCAACGTGCCTCCACATACCACCATATCAAACACTGGTTCTTCAAGGGTGGTAGTCTTTGCTGCATTCAGTCATGAGCCTTGATGCTGATGTACTACCTCTGGTGCTGGCCCTGTCACTATTGCAAGAAAGAAAAAAGGGGAGGAGAAATTGAAGCTCTGATTTTCCACAACTCTAGTGTAATGACACATTTCTTTTTCTCCCTCATGATATGCATCTGGGGTTTTGTGCACATGCAGCATTCAAGGTTTCTTGAACACAAACACCTGAGCAAATGCTTCAGAAACAGGGAGGGGGTCATATGTAGCAGGCTTACCAGGCTTCATGGATCGCATCCGAAGCCATTGCTCGTCCATACGCTTGAGGGCTTGATATGACGATGATCCTCCAGCACCACCTGCCTCGTTTTCGCTGGATATGCCCTCCATAATTCCCTGTACCAACAACAGACAAGAATCTGAACACCACTGTAGTAGTTGTTGAGACCACAAGCGAGCAAGGTGGTGTGCAACAAACAACATTCTTGGCTCCAAGAGTGAAGTCTACCCAAAAGTCTCTTGTCCCGGAGCTCTTCGATCAATTTGCGAATTTGCAAAACAAAATGAGAAACAATAGACCCCCGCTCAAATCAACACAGTGGCTCTCGTGCTCACCTGGGTTCGCGTCTTGGGACTGGTCGGCCTGTGAGGACTCGTGGTCCTGGGCATGGCAACCGGAGGCGGCGCAGAACAGCGCACTTGGATTCCAAATCGTCGAGCGCCCCGACAAGAAGAAGCAGAAGAAGAAGAAGAAGAAGAAGGAGACCACCCCCCAACCAAAGATGACGAACCTCCGAAATCAACACACGACGCACTGCCGGAAATCATATCCCGCAGCAACTTGGGATTGATAGTTCCCAAGCAACAAGCTCGACTCCTCTGCACGCATAAACGATCACAGCAGAACTGATGACTCATTGAGAGCTGCAACAAACTATTGGACGAGAAACTTGCCCCAACATTACGGACCACCGATGTCATGATCTCCCCCCACACACACACACACACACACACACACACACACACAAACGGATAAAAAGCCCGACACCGCTCCAATGGAGCTCCAAAGCAGATACACACACACAGAATCCAAAGGAGCTACAAACCCACATGCAAATAAATAGGTACCCAAAACGGTCCGTATTCAGGCAGAAGTTGCAAACCAAAACAAGGGTAACTGTAATCAACTGGTGGAGAAAAATGTGATGAACAACAGAAGGAATTACATTGTTGTTGTTGTTGTTGTTGCAAGGGAAAAGCACAGACAGACGGAGGAGGAGGAGTGTTGTGTGTGTTGAGGTGTTGCGGGAGCAGGGATGCAAGCAAATGCAGAGGCAAATGGCGCAGACATGTGGCGGGGAAAAGCGTGACTAGTGGACGTGGAGAGACGTCTAGTGCACACACACATCATTCTTTTACACTTATGCGCTTCTTTTACACTTTGGCAATTTTTCCACCTTCAAAAGTCATGATTTCGAATTTTTCATGGGAAAAAAGAAAAATGGCCCAAATTCGCCAGATTTAGAAAGAAAAATAAATAAATAATAATAAAATAAATAAATAAATAATATATTCAAAAGTCATCAGATTTTTATGATAAGTTCTAGTATGTAGCCAAGAACATAATAGAAGGATTCTGTTTTTTTTTTGGTTGGTTTTTTTTTCTACTTTCATATCTATTATGTAGCCAAATTTGGCTAAATTATTTTCTAGATGATCGCCACTTTCACTGCATCACAAAATCCTGAAAAGAAACCCCTGTTTAGCCTTGATTTGCCACTTTATGTATGGTCTTGGACCCACATCTAAAGTGGTTTGTGAATATTTATCTACCTAATAGATTTTTTTTAATAAAAATTATATGTTTAGTAGTAAATAGAATATAATATTTTATTTAACAATCACCATTGTACACATTAGCTTGTGTGCTTGTAAGCTTCTTTCAAATTTTCAACATGGTATTTTTCAAAATAATTGGCAATTCCAAAAGATAATTAATTAGTGCCTAACCAGGCTAGGGGCTATGGTATTATACATGTATACATACAAGCCTTTTAACTCTAGCATTGTATACCTTCATTTTATGTTGGAGTTGAAGTCCTTCACTTTTAATTCAACTATGTGGAACTTCTTGCTTCATTTTTTGTCTTTGAAATTTGTAGCTCCAAGATGAAGAGGAGGAGAGGGTACCTTGGATGGTCCTTATATCTCTCATTGGGCATATGTGCAAGGTGCTTTTCAAAAGTATGTACAAGAATTATGGTTGTGGTTAACTAACTCATGAAGGTATTTTTGGTGAAATTTTCATATATATTTTTTTTGTTTCTTATATTTTTAAAAGGCCTAAAGTCTCTATGTGGTTGCATGGATACAATGCCAATGGGTGGATCTCAACCTACTTATGTATTTATATCATTACAAAAATCAATGTCTTGGATGGAATGATGGAATCGTGATGATCCACTTGATGGACAAGAAGGTTAAACTTTAGTCCTTGTCACACCTAAAGCTCCAATTTTAAATGCAAATAACTTCAAACATGTGTTTCTTAATATCATTCACATATTGTTAAAACCTAATATGGAAATTATTTAATGTAAAAATGACTACTAAATTTTAGGCAAAATGTTGCAATCCCACTTTTAGATCTCAAAAAGACCCCACATGCATTGACCTTGTGTTTTACACTCCAAATAGAAAATTCTTAGGCATCTACGAAAACCCATTTTTAGAACATTTTAAGGAACATTTTATAAGAAAAGATGATGATTCTAACACTAAAGGTGAGAAAACCAAGTTCAAATCTAATGTTGGACATGATGATAGACAAATTAGAAGAAAATTTGAAAATGTGTGGAAAGTGGAATGGCTATCATCAAATTATGGAAGAAAATGTGTTTATGTGACTACCGAAATAAGTATCATAATTCATAAAACAAAAGTGAAGATCACAAGATAGTTTTTGTTTGCAAGCTTGTTGTGATGTCTAACATCTTTCTATAAAAAGACACGTTGACCTCATGATTGATAAGGAGCAAAGAATTTTTTTAAAATAATGAAATTGTCATACTTTGATTTTTCAAATAATCACCATATGCAAAGTTTTGTTGAGCAATGTCACATGCACAAGTTGTTGGGCACACTAAACATACCAATCATTGATGAATATTTTTCATATACAAATCTACAACTATGGAATTCTTACTAATGATGTCCTTACACTTGGAAAACTAGGTACCTTTTTATTGAAGCTCAAGTTTTTCCATTTTTTCTTTATTAGTTGATGAGTCTATATATTTGGACACTCAAACACTATTTTGAACATATGTGTCCTATAAATAGTGGGTTGAGGACCTCTTTTCTTTGTGCAAATGTTATGTAAAGATTAATTTTTTTATAACTTCAAAAAAATTTAAATCATTTTTCTAATGTCCTTGTTGAGCTGAACAAGTTGAACATGTGATTTCAATATGTGGTCATCATTACAATTATATTTATAGCTTAGATATCACCATCATCACTTTTAAGAGGTGTTATTTAGGTTTTTTTTATAAAAAAAACAACAAATATTGGTTGAAATTTGTTCAAAAGGTTGTACCAACATGATTGACAACATTTATTGATGCAGATGGTATTTCATGTAATTGTGTTAAATTCATTTTGATTTTGCTCCTAGATGTCAAACTAGTGGATATTTTTTTTTAAATTATCAAATAATTGAGAAAACATATACTCAAATACTTATGGACAACAATATATGAACAATATATCATAAATTATCTCATATCTCCAATTTTAATGGATACTCATTCATTTAGTGTTTATCCAAAGGATGATAAAAAAAGAAGGAAAATCGTGAAGATTGGCTTGATAGATTTTTCATCAACACTTTCAATTCTAATGAAAAAGAAGTTGATAAGGCAATATGTGAATTTTTTGAATTTGTGGATGCTTTATGGAAATATCTTCAATGGAAATCCATTTTAAATGTTTGGACATTTTGTTTCACATCAAATGAATTTTTTGCTAGTTGATTTACATTAGTTAGCCTCAAGCAATAGGTGTTTTTCTTCCAACTAACAACAACTAAATTTGTGAATGTGGATTTTCAAAGTATAATGGGGTGCAAGGTGATGATTGTAAAAGTTGGTTAAAGCTCAAGACTTTCAATGAATTGATGTGGGTATCACCATGTGAAAAATACATGGAAGCCATGGATTCACCTAGCATTTTTGACAGTTAATGGTTGAAAGGCACAAAGGGTTGCCCATGTACTTAAGTTGTTGATATGATATGAAAAGTAGTTTAATTTAATTTGTTTTTGGTAAACACATGAAGCTCCCAAAATGAAATGCCTTTTAATTAACATGCCAATATAGGTCTATTCAAAATCAAAAGTTACTTGTCATTTGGCAAACTATTCAAATAAATATGAAAATAACAATTCCATTATTAGACATATTGGCTATTAGTTCCTTAAAATGTTACTTGATATTATAATAAAATTTGGAAAAGTACACTAAGATGTGGGGGTTGTAACTTGGAAGTCATTTCATGCAAAACCCAATATAATGAAATATAGTTACATTTCATTGGAAGCATATCCTACCACAAGAGTAGTTAATCCCCCTCAATGGTTTTCTCGTTTAACTCAATTTGATCATCAAGGTTTAATTCAAAGAGTGCGTGCATTAACATTCTAATGATAATACAAGGTGGACCTTGAATGTAAGTTGCACAAAGATATATTGCAAATACTTGCATTTGGGTTACATTACAAAATTATCAACCACCATCTAAATAGGGTTTTTAAAAAGGGTGAGGAGCATGCAATACCTTCATGTTGTTGGAAACTTTAATCATAAAGAGCAAGTTGTATCAAGGGATTATAATGTTTTCATGTAATATTAAAAACTTAAATTGGCAATGGGAAGATGTTTAAAACAATAGAATATTTTCATTATTAAGTCATTTTCATGTGATTTTAAAAAAAAATTGTAATGTTTTTAATATGATTATTATTAATAATATTTTTTCTTTTTCTTTTTATTAAATTCAATACACTTCGTTTAAATATAAAAATGGAATTTTCCATGCATGTGTTGCATGTTCAACCTAAAACAAATAATGCATATTTCGTGACCCACATGCACATATTATAGGTTTGGTTGTGAAGCTTCGTCATGAAGCTCATCTAATGATGTAGTAGAAATAGAAACTTACAAATTTTTAAATAAAATAATAATCAATCCATCAACAAAAATTGAACGAAAATAATAAAAGGAAAGAGGAAAGGAGACGAGGAAGGAGACGAGAGAGGGGGAAAGGAAAAGAGACGAGAGAAAATGGGAAGGAAAAGAAAAAAAGGGAGGAGGAAGGAAGAAAATAATTTGACTTGACACATTCACTTGGAGTTGCAAAATGTTTTTTTTCCTTCTCTCCTCCATGAGTTTCAACAAAGTTCTTCCACCACAATGTCTTCCTTAAGCTTGAAGCTCCACAATGATTCACAAAAGATAAAGAGGCAAATGATGGTGGTGGCAATTAGAAAGAAAGAAAAGGGGAAGGAGGGAAGTGGGTAAGAAGGGGAGGGTTTAGGAACTAATTTGGCTAAGGTGATGTGAGGTTATGATTACAATTCATCCAAGAACAACTAGAACAACATTGTCCTCAACTAGTGCATTAATGGGTGGTGATTCATATGTGTCCATATTGGGTGCACATAGATTTTAAAAAAAATATGACTGTAAACTCTCCAAGGAATTATGTGAAAATGGGGGAAAAAAAGGTATCAATGATGCTTGGAAACCTTTAGAAACATCTACAAGAGCAATATTGGATATGTGCAAGATTATGATAGGGAGCAAAAAGGCCAAAATTGACGACCACCCAAACCAACAAATATCAAATTTGCAATGGGAGCAAGGAAATTTGAGCATGCCTAGGGGATGTGTTCAAAAGATTTCATGACAAGCATTGCATGAAACAAACACAAATTTGGAATTCTAATGAAGTTCAAACACTTCCCCCAATCCACACCAACATTTTTTATATTGGTGAAATCTTGCCAAAAAATGAAAATAAAATAAAAAATTCATAAATGATGTGATTGTGGGTGCATATGAGCTCAAACGAGCCAAAATTGATGTCAAAATCTCAACTTGTTTTGCAAATTTTGTTACATTTGTTTATGTGGTGCCATTTTAATGACATGTGAATCATGGAAAATTGTTATTATCAAATAATATGGATATTGAAAAATCTAAAATGAATCAAACAAAATTCCAATATCAAAATTTGGTTTGAAAAAAGGTTGTTTAATAGCTTCATTCAATAACACTACTTTCATAAAAAGCCCCTTAACTTTCATAACATAATTTATTTCATACTCAATTTTTTATAAGTAATAAGGTACTATTAAACACATCTAAAAAACACTCAACTTTCATATTTTTTTGTTTTTTGTTTTTCAAAAATTAAGGTTAAAAAAAAATTCATAAGTCTTTTGTGACATGTAAATGTGATACAATGTATATGTTACTTAAAGAAAAATTGTACCTTATAATATAAAAAATTAAATTTGAAAATGTTAACATGGTTTGGTATGATTTGAAATTATGACAAATTTTCAGAACAAAACACAAAATTTGTGCACTTTCAAAAATTCGCATTTCTTCAAATTTGATTATAAAAAAAATCTAACATATTGGGGCAACTATAAATATAATATATAAAAAATTTCAAAACATTTCATTTGAAAATTCCTCTTTAGGAAAACATGTTTTGTGGGGAAAAAAACCCCAAAAAAGACAATAGTTCTAAATGCAAAGTAAACACATTGGCTCATTATATGTTGTTTGGACCCTTTTGGAAGGTTTTAATCACCCAAAGTGAGACATACAAAAGAAGAAAAGGTCAAAATCATCAATTTTTATATTTGGTTTGTAGTTTGTAACCATAAAATTTTAAAAAGACGATTAAAATTTTTGCACTTCCCTTTTTTTTAACATCTTTCTATAGTTGATCACCATTTAGGCTACATAAAAAAAAATCCTTAAAAAACACTAATGCACACAACCCCTTTAATCATGGCATCAAATGGCTAAATATCTAAGTTTGGGGGTGGGGACTTGTTAAGAGTAAATTAAAGTTGAAGTTAATTCCAAATTTAAAATTAAATTTTAAAAAAAAAAAAGCTTGTTTCCTTGAATTTGGGGACACTTACATATAAAAAAGTAACATAGTATGCAATGGAGTAAATGGCTGCAATAATAGAATGTTGGGGATGGGGTGCGGTTACCCACCCCCCCCCCCCCCCCCCCCCCGCATTTCATTTCCATTTTCCAAATTTAAAGGTTGTTTTTGAAAAATCAAAGGGTGTACAACAAAAACAAAAGAGTGAATTATTGGACAAACGATGTGTGTCAAAGGTGCCAAAGTATTATAGTACCTATACAAATTGGTTTATAATCAATCTTCTAAACTTAATACTGTAATACCTTTACCATTTCGACAACAAATTGTTGAATAATTATTTAAATTTGAAATCTTAAATTCGACACTTGGTTTTTAAATTTTGAAAATTTTGATAGTTAATGAATATAGAAAATAATAAACATGGTTTTGTCAGTGTTATGGAGCAATCTAATGTGTCTATATTGCACACATTAAATTGCTTCAATTTTTACTGACTTCAATTTTAAATCACTGTAATGGGAGGTTTGCAACTCAAATCTTAATAATTGAACTTTTAAATTTATTAAAATTTCAGCACAATTAATGAATAATTTTTCAAAGTTCAACAAAACAAAACATAATTTAATTTATGCCAAAATGGTAAAGGTATTATGATATTTACCTTAAAAAAAAACAACCATCTAAGTTGGCATTTGAACAAATGTCTACATTAGGTAGCCATGATTATGGTAGGCAAGGTTAACAAAATTTGGAGATTTCATAAAAAAATTCATTATTCAAATTCTCACACCATTTGAAGCATGAAATCCATCCAAATTATTATTGAAGACATCATATACCTATTGTTGCTAGTGGAGTTATTCTTACCATGACATGTCATTGGCTTCATCAATTACCAACAAATGGTATTTTCTCAATTTTTTAACTTTGTGAAAGTGAGAATGTTTTTGCTAAAAAACGCAATCAACATTGAAAAAAAACTTTTTGCCAAGGCTTATCTCAAAAACATTTTTTCAAAATAAAGAGAGAAAATTTTCCACAAAATGAATTGTTCCCATCAATAGGTGGAGGTAATATCTTAATATTACTATCTAATAAAAAAAGGGGGAACACTAGGAAAATCTAAAAAATCAAACCAAATAATGAAATATAACAATGAACATAAAAATTACGTGGAAGAATATTGAAAAAAATTTGGCAATAAAAAGAAAGTGAATATTCTAAATGGTACAAAGAACCCTAAACATTTGAAACTCCACATACAAATAAGGCATGCTTTAAATTAGGAGTCAAGGCCCAAACATCTTAGGGCCGAATTTGATTATTTTTGGGTTGCAAAATGGCCCTAAATTACTAATAAATGCTAGAACATTGATGTTAAAATATTAATAAATGCTAAAACATTGACCCCAAGGGTTACAAATTGGTTTTTCAAATTTGATGGTTTTTTTTAAAACCTTTTTTTTAGGTTGAGGGGGTTCCATACTTCTTTTAATCATGTCTTCATGTAATTCAAGATAACCTTCCTCCCACAACTAAGGAGATGCAACCTTTTTTTTAGAATTTAGCAATTATAAAACCCTCAAGTTTGTAAGCATCTTTGATGGACATCCATCACAACACATCTTTTAGCTTTATCTTGGAACATGATTCCATTTTTTTCAGCATCCAAAGTCGACATTCACTCTTGTTCGAACAAGGGGGCAGGGCTATGGTTGATTGCTAGGCCATCAATTTGTTCATTTTGCATCACACACTTTATTTTCATCTCAACGTTGCGTTTTCGTTTCGATTTGATTTAGCCCTTAACATGTAGTCTTCTTACATGTGAGTGTGGACATGGGTTAGATACATTTGGCACACATTTAACAGGTAGTTTGTTCGGATGTTTGTGGATAGCCACATGTCACGCCATCAAAGATGTCATGTATGCCCTTGTTCAAAAGAATGGACACATTATATGGAGAAGTGGCGGTACGCCCTTACATCAAAAGTTTCATTACGAATTCATCTCTACATGACTCATGAGGACAAGTCTTTATTGTTAATGTGGTGGATATTAACTTGACACCGGAAATGATAGTTACGAGTGTCATAAGTCGACTAATAGGTGTTGTTGCGAAACTTAGCACCATTGTTAAAATTTACAAATATAGAGGGCTTCATGAAGGGCACCACTTTATTCTAATGACCATGGAGGTGCATGGTGCACCTGGGTCTGATATGGATCGTTTCATTAGGTATTGTGTTCATTTTTTTCACAATAAATGATCAAAAGATCATTAATTATTGTCTTTTCGCATTTAGTTTTTCAAGCAATGTGTCAATATTGGCCTTTAACATGCTTTAACCTCTACTATAAAGAGGAAGATTGTGTTAGCGGGCTATGCTTATTTTAAACCTCCTATTATTATTAGATCTCACGATTTGCATGCATGCGGCATTAGAGGGGTTGTAGATGAGATAACTTCCTACTACCACTAGAGGGATTAGCTCCCTCCTTTCTTTGGTGCTTGTGGGTTGTGCGATTTTTGGCCTTTCTTTGGCCTTCCTTTTGTTTTCTGTGTGATGGTTCCGACCATTGGATTTTTTTTATATTGTTTGCCCCCATTTCATGATTTTTCAGCCTTGGGGCCAATAGAAGGCCATAAAGTTCAGCATTTATTAGTAAGTGGAGCAGACTAATTTTTTAAAAAAAAATCAGCCTTGACTCCTAGTGTAAAGCCCTTGGGGCTGAATTCAACTTTTGCACCGAGAGGAATGCTGGATTTGGGTTGAACATTGGCCCTGACTTCTAGTGTAAAGCGGGCCTTAAGTTAAGGCAACCTGGATTCAGTCAATTGCCATGAAAGATTCTTCTCTACAAGGCAGCAAAAAAACATTATTTGCTACACAAGTAAGGCTACAATTTTACTGCATGGCTTGCTGCACGCCACTGGAGAAGGCTTTAAGTCTTATGTTATTTGACTTCTCCTCTAAGGGTTCCCCATTTTGTGTTTTGTGCTTTTAGGTGTTGTCTTTTGTTTGGACTTCCATATTTTTTTTCCTTCTCTTGTTCCTTTGTCAATGTTTTTTCTATATTTTATTTTATTTTACAGCATGGACACTCGTAATAGAGAGGCATTTGAATCTCAAGACAAAAGAAGACAAATGTGGGCAACGTGGATTCAGTCAATTTGCACTGAAAGGTTCTTCTCTACTCTACAATGCAAAAAATAAAAGTAAAAAACCTTTCTATGAACCAAGCTACAATTTTACAACACTCAAAAAGCTAGAGTCAGTAAGTGTTGTTGGCAGGTTATTAACTAACCAGTGTTGTGCCATTCGTCCTTTTCAAGAGAACCTTGGATCCCTTGGGTTTTTTCTTTTTTTTCTGAGGTTCTTTGGGAGCAAGTTTGAGCATGGTTCTCTCCTTTTTTAAACCTTGTAATTTTGATTCTAGCACATTTTTTCAAATTCAAGAGTTTTGGCCAAGTTCAAAAACTGAGTTTAATTCTATGTACACATTACATGTTCCTATCCTAGATATTTATAAGTACAAAATTTCATATCAAATTAAAAATTAGAAGTGTTTTTTTTTTGGTTCTAATATCTAATGTTGTGCCATATAGGAGCAATCCCAAGAGGGATTTAGCATTAAATCTAAATCTACAACCCTGTCTAAAACATAAAAAAACTGGTTAAAAAAATTTGAGTGAAAATGTGATGAATTTTTTTCAAATTTCTCTTTTTGTAAAAAAATTGGCGAGCAAATTTTTGTTTAGAAAACAAGTGATAGCCTAAATGACAAAATATTACTTTTTCAATTTTATTTTCACATTTGTGTGAGATTTCGCAACAAAAAAGAGAGAGAAAAAGGCCTCCTGGCTGATGATCCCAATCATTTTACATGTAAGTAATGAAGAGGATTCTCCAACATTTCTCTTAATTTGAGAGCTGTGTGATTTATTGGATTGTAATGTTGAATGAATGAGAGTAAGAAAAACCTCTAATGCAGAGGCTTTCATAAATCCTTACCCCAAAACTCAAAATTGGAGAAGCTACTAAATTTTTTTAAAATTCCTAGAAATAATTCTAAATAAAAATATTTCCAAAAATGTACAACATTTCTGAGCTAGGTCTAATTCAAAATGTACAACATTTCTAAGCTAAGTCTAATTTTTAAAATGTTAAAAAATCTGATGTTAAAAAAAAAATGGAAAAAAAAATTTTAAACAAAAAATCCAAGTCACTCCTTCCTGAAGAAGAAGAAGAACCTTACCCAAAACTCAAAATTGGAGAAGCTATATACTAAAATAAAAATTTCCTAGAAATAATTATAAATGCAAAGAATTCAAAATGTACAACATTTCTGAGGTAGGTCTAATTTATAAAATGTTAAAAATCTGGTGTTAAAAAAAAATTGGAAATTTAAATAAAATAAAATAAAATAAAATCCCAGTTACTCCTTCCTGAAGAAGAAGAAGAAGAAGGCATCATGATGCATAGGAAGAGGAGGAGGAGACTGATGTAGAGCACTGAAGGACCAGATCATAAGGAGCCCACAAATGGTCCACTGGACATGGGTTTCTGGCATCCAACCGGATCCATGGCTTTCCTTTCCCACTCCAGTGAAGCAGACTAACCGGACCGGGATGCAAAGCTCTGCATCTTCCTTCAAGGTTGTCTCCTCCCAAGCCATGCTGGTTCCATCTGTGGTCGATCGGTTCCACATCGCCGGCAAACAGGAGTAGGAACGGGGGCAGAGAGCCCAGCTCGTAGATCCTCGACTCCTTCTGCCTCTCCATCCAACTCTCGATTTTGGATCTGTAGTTTTGCTCCCTCCATTTCACCAAATTCATCACCATTACACCTGTGTTGAAGTAGCAAAGCTTTCTTTTCTTCTTCTTCTGCTGCTGCTGCTGCTGCTTCCTGCCATGGTCGAAGACCTTGGTGAAAGCTTTGTTGCTCCAGAAAGAATCAGTGAAGTACTTGGTGAAATTGGTATGGCAGTACTCTGGAGCTCCAATGGTTGATCCAGACCCCAGTCTAGTCCTCCACAGCTTGACGATGTCATCCACGACAATGAGGTCGGAGTCCAAGTAGATTACTCTCTCCACACAGGGCTCCAGAATGTCGGCCAAGTAGCTCCGCGCGTAGTTCAGAGGATGCTCCAACGCAAGTCGTACCGCTGGAGAGATCCGAGACTTCACCAGCTCTTCATCGAAGTGGTAGACCTTGAATCTGAGGAACGGGAAAGTGGAGAAGATGAGAGAGTGGAGCTCTGCGTCTCTGTCCCCTGCAAGGAAATGGAAGATCACATTCTCGGGGCATGAAGAATGCTTCAGGATTGAGAAAACAGCTGCCATGGAGCCGCGGAGGTACGCGACGTCTAGTGTCATGGCGATGTGAACGCTGCTGGAATCGCACATCCGTTGTTGATCCGTGTCGCTGACGATTCTTGTCCTGTTTACATAAGGACATTGATTTCCGTTCCTGAACGCTGGTGCTTCTCGGAATGACGGCCAATTCTTTTGCTGTTCTACGGAGCTGCTGCTGCTGCTGCTGCTGCTCCTTACCTGCTCTTCCTTCTCATGTGCAGCTGCTAATTGTTTCTCTGCTGGTCCAACCCAAGACTTGACTGAAAGCTCAACAAATTGCGAATCCCTTTTCGCTTCTACGGCCGCGACTGCTGAGCACGAACACCTTAGATCACTAGCTTGAAGAAAGAATGTAGTTACAACAAGTAGTAGCAAAGTCAAAATGTCTAATAAATTTCTTGCTCCTCCTCGCCATCTGCAGCTCCTCCTCAAAACCCTTACCATGACGAATTTGTCTAGTTCAAAACCATTCACTATGTTCCGCTATTTCGCTGCTAGCTGAAGTCCCAAAAATCTCCAACCAACCAGATTCAACACAATTCAGCTTCTTGAAATTGCTTCAGACAAATTAGTTCTCCTGAAACTTCTGATCGGACGTCGTCAGATTCCTGTTCTTCTCAATCGGCACGGCTAGTACGTAAATTTTTGCCACCACCTGAACCTAAAATCCATCACAAAGCTCCTCCCCACTTCCCCGACTCCAAGTTCTCATCGGCTGGACTTGAACACCGACCTCTCGAGTCCTCTCTCTCTCTCTCCCCTAATCTTTCGGCACCAACTCGCAGCAAAGGGGATCCCTCTCCGACTGGAGCCGATGCTTTAAAAGTCCTAGTACAACTAGGTACACGTGTTTTTTTCTTGGATATGGATGGGTCAAGCAAGCACACGGTCTTTGACTTGGCCACAAGAGGAGCAAAACAGAAAACGCGTGAAGGAGGATCTGATCGTAATGCAGCAGAGAAGTGCAGCAGCAGCAGCAGGGTACGATGCTCAAGGCGCTGTGGGAAGGCAGAAGGCTGCAGGCATTGCTGCTGCAGCGCTTTCTTCTTCTTGTTCTCTGCAGAGAGAGAGAGATTGTCAGAACACGGAGCGACGAAAACGGGAAAAACGCGGTGCCTAAGTTAAGAAGGGCTGGCCGGGTGGGTTTACTTGGACTCACATTTATAGCCAAACTGGCGATCATCCACAAGAAGATTTAGCCAATTTTGGCTATATGCCAGGTATGAAAGTAAAATTTAAAAAGATTGCTTCACATTTCTGGCTATATGCTAGGAACCCAATAGAGATAATTTGGGGATTTTTTTAATCAAAGAATTTGTACAAAAAAACACACACACACATATTTTTAGCCATTTTGAAAAAAATAGCCAACTGCCTGAATTTAGCCAGAGAAAAAAGCGCTGAACCAGACTCTCTGACTGGCAGCTTTTGTTATACTGGCGAAATTTTGCCAAAAAGTTAAATTGAAAATTCTGAAATGACATGATTGGGGAGGTTTTCACCAGACTTCTATATTTGGCTGATTTTTAGTGTGGAGCCAAAAATATAGAATCATGATTTATTTTTATTTTTTTAGTGTGTAGCCATAAATATAGAAGCATGATTAAAGATTTGTACTTCATATGTGGTTTACATCCAGATTTGGCCACATCTTCCGAGGAATGATCACTACCTTTTTTTACATCTTCCTATGGATGATTGGCACTTTGGATGAAGACAAACAATTCCTAAAAATAACTGTGAGCCACGGTTAGTAAGCCAGTAGAAAATAGGCCATAAATTTTTTATAAATAGTGGCTAAACAGCTCAGCTCCCTACTCAACTAGTGTGAGCCAGCGAGGGTTTATGGCAAAATATTTTTGCAAATTGTAACCTCCATATTGAAAAGGAATAA
>Ga0209611_10002911_pt1 | contig 29998 bp, 26 predicted proteins | sample S1TSphgellanicum_3_FD_187693 | JGI IMG/M metagenome (GOLD analysis project Ga0209611, IMG submission 187693) | Host-associated microbial communities from peat moss isolated from Minnesota, USA - S1T2_Fc - Sphagnum magellanicum MG (SPAdes) (version 2) | ecosystem: Host-associated > Plants > Peat...
TTTAATAATGTTTTTTTTTTTTTTTGGCACTACTTTGACATTTCTTTTAGTCCACATTTGTTTTTTTGGTGACAGACGTAGTTTTGTCATTTCAAAAGTTCATTACAAACTTCCATAATCTTTTTAGGATTTATCCAAAAAAATTATGATGATTCCCATTAAAGTCTATAACAACATGAATAATTAAAAATTTGACAATATTAATTTTGAATATGGCTTTAGATTTTACATTTGTATGTAATCCTTGAAAAAATTACAAGTGTGACAATCCAAATTGTCCACCTATTCATGCTTTCACCCATTTAGCAAGGATCATGATTTGATTGCAAAAGTGAAAGGCTTGTGGATGGTTTATTCATCAAAAGCCTTACATTCCTACTTTGAAGATAATTTCTTTGGGCATGGCCAAAAGGGTTGTAATGGAGTTGACAGTGAGGAAGATGAACTAGGCTATGTATGTTGAACGAACAAACCAAGGGCAACATTAGCAAAAGGGTTCTATAGTAAAGTTGTAAAGTGATGACAATGAAAACAACCAGGAACAATAATTTTGGATCTTGGTCTTGACAACCATATCAATGGTATAAGAAATGAACCCATGAATATTATGGTGAAACTAGACAAAGAATACGTTGTCAACATGTATGCATGATAGTTTATAGTGGATTATGGTTCCTAGCCATAAGTGCCTTAGTGGTGATATTAGTTGATTATTCACATACATTGACCAATCACTATCATTGGCAAATACACACACTTGTCCAAAACCATTGGGAAAACCACCTTATTGAATGCACACATTCCACCATAATGCCATGGCAAGAATAGTTAGTGGTTGGAAACACATGATTCTATATATGTGGATGGACATTTGGAACCATACTAAACTTCATTTGTAGCCTTGGATCTTCACCTTAACATTATCCATGGTGTTGAAGCTCTTTCTCTTGTATACGATCATCACCATACATTTCCATAAGAATGGTGTACTAATCAATTATGTGACATCTAAGCTTGGATTTTAGTCATGACATTGATAGTGTTAAAGTTCTCTAGGGTACATAGGAGTTCGCAACAACTTATATAAATGTACAATAATCAACTTGGATCTTGGTCTTGACATTATCAATGGTATATATCAAAACAGATATTTAATTAGTAAGTAAATGATCAATCGTGTAGCACTTTGGATCTATTGTCAATAGGGTTAGAATTGTCTATGATAGGAATTCACAACTATTTCATTATATAAATGGTCAAGAATCAACTTGGATTTTGGTCTTGACATTATCGATGGTATGTATTAGAACAAATCCTAATTAACATGTAGATGACCATGAGTAGTATTCCCAACAAATATATCATTCAAATTTACATTGAATCGTGGATTTCACATTGGTGAGACCAATGTGCTAGCTTTTCAATTACATGAATATGCTACAATTGTCAAGTAGAAATAATTAGGTTATAGCCAATAATATTGTTGGATTTTGGTCTTGACAATTAGATCAATGGTATTAGAGATGAAACCATGAAAATAATGATCAAATTAGAAAAGGAGTAGGTTGTGAACATGTATGCATGAGCATTTATGATGGATTATGGTTCATGGCCATTAATGCCTAAGTGGTGATTATGGTTGATTGCTCACATAGATTGACCCATCATTATCATTGACAGATCCATTCACTTGTCCAAAACCACTTGGAAAACCACCCTAGTGATATGGACACATTCCACCAAGTGCCATAGCTAGAACAATTAAACTTGCTTGGAAGCACATGATCTTGTATATGTGAATGGACATTTGGGTTAATGTTGATTGTTAATATATTAAATTGTCATATAAACAAAGTTGTGAGCATGAATAATTAATGCATGTTTGTGTGTAGGCATTCAATGTTCCAACTATGTAATGCAAAATAGAGGCCAATGCAATATTGGATAATAATTTTGGAGGTTAGACATGTGTCACAAAGGCCATAATTATCCCATACTCTAGACAATTTTTAGTACCAAAAGTGTTTGGTTGATACAATTGGGGAACAACTAGCTATAGCACCCATTAAATATATATATGTCAATGGGTGTGCATGTGGGCATGACAAGATGTCTTTGTTTTAGCTAGAGGTTAAATGAATGGATATTGGAGAATTATATGCATACACTAGCACCAAATTAACTCTAGGACATTGACTTACATGTGATTTTACCACATGACATTGGTGCAAATTTTTTCATTCCAATGAATAGTTTGAACAATATCCTTGTGTGGCCTAATGACTTATCCTAATATATCTATCTTCAATATAAACTAGCAATGCAATGTAGTCATGAATGCAATGTGCACTCCAATGATCATCCCATTTTGCAATAATATATATTTTGTATACATTTTCCATTGTGCAATGGAAATTGGCTTAATTGTGTTTATGACTTCAATCATGTTGTTATCTCTAGATTCACATATGTTGGTTACTTCCATTGTGGATGCATATGCATGTTCCATCAAATCCATAAGTGAATACCATCTTAAACCATGCAAAAATGGAATATCATTATCAATTATGAACCTATACACATAATCATGCTTACATCGTACATGTCAACTTCCATTAATTGCACATGTTCACCCAAATGCAACCACTCATGGATCACACCCAATGGAATCCATTAGGATAGTAAACCACTTAATCCACCAAACCAATAAACCACCAACAAGTCCAGTAGACAAATCCACTAGGCATTAAAGGTGTAGTCATGTTAATAGGAACCATTGATGCCCACTTAAATGACTTTTTTGGGGGAATATTCTTGGAAAAAATCTTCAAAAATCTTTTTAAATCTTTAAAACAATTGTTCAACTATTTTGTTAAGGTTTGTGTTCAAAATTTGCCCAAAATATGTCATTTTCAAAGTTTTCCAAGTCCAATTACAAGTCCTTTTATTGTTTTACAACAATGGTTACATGTATATTACACTACTTTTGAAGGTCCAAATGTTAATGAAATAATTTCATATTTTGGAAATTTGTAGAATAGGATATTAAATTTGAAAATATGCAAAATTTTAAACTTATTTTCAAGTTTAATTTTTTTATAATTTGATGTAAAAAACACAAAATTAAAAAATGGATATGACTACTTTTGGCTCCTATTACCATGACTACACCCTTAAGTTGAATTGGATGACTCCACCAAACCAATCTTTTATAATCAATATATAGTGGAATGACATGAATCCCATTCCACTAAAAGTAGATTTGGGTGGAAATGTGCAATGGCGTAGGATTAAGTTTTCGAGTAATGTATAAAGGGGCAAATAATTGATTATGGCCCACTTCATCCAAATAGTGAAAGAATAATTGTCCAAAAAAGATTGGACCTCCTTAAACACTCAAAGATCATTTGAATAGAATAGTAACACAATTCCATCTTTCACAAAGAACATGTCCACAAAAATAAAAGTTGAGTCAATATAGTTATTCACCTTCATATTCCAAGTTAGAATCTTGGAAAAGGGGTTAGAAACAAAAGCTAGAAGATTCCCAAGCACATATTCAATAACAAAATCAACTTTGTTATTTGAACTTGTGGAAACAAAGATAAATACAAAAGGAAGGACGAAATTTTCAATGGATTTCACCTACACATAATAGTGATCATGAATTCAAAAGTCGTGATAGGAAGAAAAAAATTCGTTCACATCAAATTCACAAGATACAAAGAAGATGAGATATTCACCTTGTGGATGAAATCCATGACGAATTCATATTTAGTAGGTCACTTTCTTGTGTTGATTTTAATGGAAACCTTTAACCATAAAAGGACAAGATAAAAGGAAAACATTTTCAAGAATATTTTCTTCCTTTTTGATGAGGGAATGATAGGAATATAACAAGATGGTGGAATCTTATTACTAAGGTTGGGCTCTAGAAATCGTGAGAGCATACATCTCCAACTAGATCTTTTCCTAATTCTAAAATCCTTGATGTCTTTAGGTGGAAGGGTAGAATAAACTTAAATATCTACAAAGAATGGGCTTGTCAAAACCTCCCCCTAATCGACAACAATATTTTGCTTGCCTTGCCTTTATTCTCGTTTGGTAACTTTTTATTGGGAACATCAATGTTCAACCCATTGGAACTTGCGAATTTTTCATGGAAGTTAACTCATGATTCTCCCAAATAACAACTTTAGAAACCAAGGCACTATCCTAAAGGTAATTAAAGTACCAACCACAATCAACCAAATGTGATGACAACCAATCCTTGAATTTTTTTTAATACATAATGATGATAGCCTTAGGGTAGACCATATCCGAAGAAGATTTAGAATCTCATTAAGTGCATTAGCTAGAAGGATGATTTGGTAAAAATACATATAAAATTTTGAACTTTTCTTGTGAATTCAAAATCATAGTTAATGATTTAACTTAATATATTTTTCATGGCTACTTTTGGCATGAAAAATAACACATTTTCCCTTATCAACATTTTGTATTTTTCAACTTTTTTCAACACCAAGAATAGATGTTGAAGGTTAATTTTAAATAATGCAGAGATAATAGGTGATGTAGAGGCAATATTTGAAATGAATGGACTATGGTGAATTGAAGAATAAGATGAAATATTTGTACTTATAAAATATTTTTGAAAATTTCCTTTCCTCTAACTTGTTCCTAGGGTTTACTCCTTCATATACCACCTTTAAACTTGAATTCCTTGAAGAAACAAATCTCCCAAACAACAAGCTTCCATTCACAAATATAGTCCATAAGGGATCTCAATATCTAGGGACATCTTGAAAAGAAAGGATGAGATTAGACATCATCACGTCATAGAGCTTTCAAGTGCCTTTGTCTCAAGTTGAAATCAAAGGAAATGGAATTCTTAAACTTTCGAAATGGATAATGAAATTATCCCAAGCAAGAATGAAACAAACTTTCAAGAATGCAACATACTAACTTGATGCCAAAATGTTGCCTTATGCAACCACTTATCAAATTGGGAATCTAAAAATCCTTGTTTTGGAACTTTTTGGCTTCCTTCAAAACATTTAGCTTCTTCCACTATTTGAACCAAATGTCTTTTTGTTCATGGTTGAAAAAAGAATACATAAGCATTACAACTTTTCTAAGAACATTTAAGGCTCAAAGTTGGTGTTATAATGAGCCTATATCTTATGCAAAAACTTAAGGAAAGATCACATAGATGTAAATGCTTGTAGAATGTGGAATAATGATCCTTTCGCACCTACTCCATGGCCTTTTCCATGAGTTCCTACATCTTGTGAAATGAATATTCTCCATTATTAGGAACATCCTCATAGTATAACTTGACATCCATTATCAACTATAGAAGAAGACTCCCTTTGTACACAAGGGATGGATAAATAACATTTATCAACCAAATTTTCTTGAATTAAATCTTGAGACATGGAGATCAATAATGATGTTAAAAACTATTTTACCTTATACATGTAATAATAAAAACCTCAAATGTGAAAAATGTCATGTCTTCCAAGACTTTCCTTCACATTTTTTGTACACATTGGCAAGAAGGACATCTTTGAATTGTTTCAATGGAATGATGCCGATGCTCTGAATCTAAAAAATCTCAAAGCCTTACATTTTCATTGTTAATGAACACAAGTAAACAAAAAGAATAGATAAATGGAAATCAATGAAGAAGGTCAATAAACATACTTATTCAATTCCGTCATTGCTACGAGGAGTTCCACTAAGCCATGGGATGTATCCAACAATATGAAATCAATAGATATGTGCCAAGATACATTCTCATTATGGACACAATTGAACTTTGTGATTGCCCAAACAAAAAACACGTGCCTTAAAAATCTTTGGAGATCTAGATCCGTCATCAAAAAGGACTCAAATCTCTCATTCTCCACCTACTAATGAACATTTCATGAAGACTCATCTTCATCAATGGAATTTTCCTCTCCCTTCCAATTCGTAAGGGATAGGTAGAAAATTTTGTCCCCTTCTTTATACCCCATTTGGAACACATTTTCCATTTTCAAGTTGTAAATTTTGAAAGTTGAGCAAACAATTGGCACCAGCACCATGCAGCACAAAGGTATGTTCATCCTAACCTTCCTTTTTGGAAAAATCTTGTACTTCTCCAATATCTTGACCTTGTTGATCTTAGTTTGACTTTGGATTGTTTGAAAAGTCTTGTTGAACGATTGTGCATTGTGTTCCATGGATCCCTTGGATGCACAAACAAATTGAAACGTAGACAATTACTTCAACAATATTCACCAAAAAAATAAAATGCAACCATTATCAAAGCACAATGACTTCCTTCACATAGAAATGGATTAGAAGCTGGATTTGTAAATTCAAGTCCAACAGCTTGTTTAGATAATGATTAGGATCAAGAATAAAATTGACACAACTATTTTCAAGCCTTGACACAATAAAGAAAAAAGGCATTGCAAATGTAATTCAGCCTCATGGAAAATGACTATGGAAAATGAAATCCATGATAAACTATGGAAACTGATTGTGGAAGAAGTAGATAATCATGTTGCAGCAAGGAAGTTACTTTTGCATACCTCCTGCAAAGAAAAGCTTGGAACATGGTTTGACAAAAGCAAAGCCTTCTCCAAGCAAAAATGAGGTCCAAGAGTCTATAAGGAAAAAAAAAATTAAATACAAGATGATAAACATTCATCACGCAGTAAGAGTTACCTTTACATTGAGTAGCTTTTCAGAGCCCTAAGTTGTCAATAATAGGTCCACAGGGATCATAGTGGGAGATGATGAGTTGAGAGGGATATGTTGAAGAAGCATTACTTCGAAATGAGTGGGCAGAACAAAAGCATAACTATGCATTGCATTGTAGGGGATTTAGTGTAGCAGCTCAATGGACTGAGTGAACACTGAGAGTGCTGATCTCTGGCCAAACCTGGAATTAAATAATGAATGTGACAGTCCAGAGGCATTTTGTTAGATTGCATTGCAAAGCTGGTTATATCTCTGGTTAATACTTTAGGGTTGTAATAGTTTGTGTGAAATGTGTCAGAGCCGTTTGGGAAAGGTAATTCATCTGAATTTACAGATTTGGGTTGCATGTTGTTCCAGTAGTTAGCAGATAGGCAGGAAGCAGAACGTGTTTTGGAACATATCTTAGGTACAGCAATTATAATTTCTCTCTGCTAGAATGTGCCCCTTTCTTTTGTCCACACTACAACTGCTCATCCTTGTTCCATTTGCTACAGGAGGTTGCTATTACACAGTTGTGTTGAGGCTGCCCAGAGAAGAGAGAACACACTAATGGGAGCAACACAAGGCACCACAGTAGGGTAGAAAACCAGAGACATGTGATGACCCGAAGCACCATTCTAGGACAATCGTGTGACAACCATATCCTCCACTTCCTGTATTCTCTGCCTCACAGAAGCCAAAACTCCACCACATGTTGAAATTGTGTTCACTGTGGAAAGAAAGAGCTCTGAACCATAAGAACCTCCACAAGTGCCTCAGCAAAAGCAGCATTACCATAGCCACCCCCAAGAAAAGAAATGGGCCCAAACCCTTTAAAGAAAATATCCATGCTTGGCAACCGTCCAGTCTGTTGCAGCAAGCAACCTGCCATGGCCCCATCCACCTCCCAGAAGACATCATAATGGAACCTCAATTTAACTCACTTTAAATCAGTCCCATGAACCATGAACACAGGATTATTCAGCCTGACCACACAACAAACAGGACATTACACCTACTAGAATATGGACCATGGGTATGAAACACAACCAGTGCCAATTTCTGTACAACACCAAATTACAAATCATGTTCAAACAGTGTAATAAACAAAAGAGACCAAGTGCTTATCTTAGGGAAAAACAAGGACTGGCTACCAAATGATCAACTAACTACTGAGATGCACCTCACAGTGTTAACCACTTTTCCAGCATTATCTAATCAATCAGTTGCAGTGAAATAGCCCTTACATCCAAACCAACAAGGAAAAACTTGTTACCTGACCACTCAAGCCTTCATAGAAAGCTCTGCAGAAAAAAACCCCCTGTCCGACAACCACACAACATCATTGGTGGTTAGAATGCCTTCCAAATAAGACACTTCAGGTCTTAAACCACAAATATTCTGGACTCAACACTTTAGAGCAGATTACTTAGATGCCATAGAGTCTTTACCCATGAAATCAGTCCAGCCCAATGAACCCAGGTAACAGAATCATCAAGTAGCCTTTGAGCTTTTCACATTTTAATTGTTGGGCAGGTCTGGTATTGTGCCATTGAGGGTTAGCTACACATTATTTGAACTCTATTCTTCAGCTGCTTGAGCTTGTATGTGCCAAAGACACATATCAGAGTAACTGAACCATGTCATTTTGCTAATGCCACAATTTCAAAAGGTAAATTATATAGTCACCATGACCAAACCATCCCAAGAAATCTAGGACTTGAAATCCCCTAGCTGCAATATAGCTAAATTGACTGCAGATAGACATCTAGCAGCGACTACAGCAATTGCACTAAAACTGCCACCGACAAGTTGGCAATAAGCTCTAAAACGCAGCTATTGGCTTGAAGCTACATGAGAGCAACAGTTAATTAATCAGGAACCTTCAGGGGCTTTACACATGATCCTATCCATGTTCTGCACATTGTGATGGCCACCAGTACTTAGGAAATGATTCCCAAAAAGAAGAGTAAGGCATTCCAATTATCATCGTTAACAGGTTCTGCAAAGAAGAAGCAGAATAACAGAAAGTCTGCCTGCAATAATGTCTAATTGCCTCTTCCCAAAATTAGACAACGGTTACTGTATACGCAGTCAGATATGTAAATGGGGAAAGTGCCTTTGCCACGGTGCTGATTGAACCCTCTCTCTTCTAGAAAACACAAGTGACACAAGGAGGAACACCATTGACCAACCGAAGAACAAAAACAATGCAGTATCTGACAAAAACCCTGACCAAGAACCTTATAGCCATTCAGAAGGCAACTGCCTTGTGTGCCCATCTCGGCAATTTCTGCTCACCACAAGACTCCGAACCCTCTAGGCTCCTAAAGTATGAACGACTGCCCAACCCCAGCGACAACATCGGACCTGGATTGCCTATGGCATAAAACACCCTGCATGAACGCATTAAGACCCTTACCCATGGGAAGAAAGGCAACTCGTTGCCTGTCTTTGTCCTCGAGTGCTTGGAAGCCCTTACATTCCGTAGTTTGGAGAACTAGCCGACCCGAACGACCTATAACAGACTACTGCGTACAACCTCTAGCGTGAACCGATTAAACCCTAAACACTTGCAAATGCGGCCAGAAGCCATAACCTCGCTCGATGCGCAATCTACAAAATGCACTTGTGTATGGTCTAACCTCGCGATCTTCTCGATGTACTCCGCCATCACTATTAACCACGCAAAAATAGTAAGCGAAATTTTCAGAAATTAGTCGTTGTACTGCAATTTGAAGTAGAACAGAGGAGGACGACGCGAGAAGAAGAAGGTGAATTAGAGGCGAGGAATAAGGAGGAGGGGGAGATTGATGCGTCCGGAAAGAAGATGTCACTGCGGATCAAGGCCGTGGTGGAGAATTTTGTGAGGGATTTGAAGGCGGCGTTGGACGCGGACATCCAGGACGGCATCATGAAGGAGAGGGAGATGAACAGCTATCTGGAAGAGCGGGAGAGGGAGGTTGCTGAGCGGGAGGCGGCTTGGAAAGCGGACCTCAGTCGAAGGGAGGTGAGACTTCCACCTTGGCTGTCGACGTTTGAGCTTGCTTGGTTTTTGTCGGTATGTAGGAGGGAGAAAAGAATGTTGAGTTCATGTTTTGGTGATTGGGGTTGTTGTATGTGACAGGCAGAACTTGCAAAGCAAGAAGCACGGCTGAAAGTTGAGAGAGAGAATCTGGAGAAGGAGAAGAGTGTGCTGATGGGAACTGCCTCTAGTCTGGATCATCAGGATGGAGCACTGGAGATCACAGTCAGCGGTGAAAAGTATCGTTGCCTGCGTTTTTCTAAAGCGAAGAAATGATGCCAATTTGGCATTGGTGCATAGAGTAATGTGGGTGCGGAGGTCTGTGGATTTGCAGGCTACTTGTGTACAATATTGTTTTGGTCATCTCAGAGGAAGAGAGGAATTGAGGCAAGGGCCTTATGGCATAAAGCTCAGCCGGCTCTCCCCTTCTGGCATTTGTTCAAGTGATTTGACTGTGGTCTCCAGGTGTTGTTCTCTCAGCTCTCAGCGGCAGTCATTGCAATGACTTAGGTTTGGGAAGCTCTATGTGCAGAGTGGGAAAGAGAATGGTACCACGAGAGGACATGATTCTAGTCTTTTTTCTGCCCCATGAGAGGTTGGCGTGGTCATGAGTGGTGCAAAGCTGAAATTTGGAGGTTATCTAGATTTGACTAAATCAGGGGAAGAGCTTAGCAAAGTGACCAGCAGACTCTGGATCCAATGAGCATTTGTTATTTCTTTATTAGTATGAGATGTATAAGGTTGATAACATTGTTGTGACCCCCTCCACCTACCTTTGATGGTGATTTGATTGAGTAAATATGAATGGGATCAGAGGAGGTGTGCCCTGTGGCACATGCCCTTGGAGATATAGTTAGCCTTGTTGTTTGGAAGTTGTGTAGCTTATGTGAAACTGGAGTTATGTCTGCCATTCTCAAGCCTGCCAGAAGTTGAAGCTAACTGAGCCTTTGTGCTCAGTTCCCATGTGACAAACTCTTTAAAGTTGGCACTGCAGCTGAGTTCAGTGGCACATTTGTAGTATAATGCTAAACTACTATGCAGTCTCTACTAGAAGGGACTGTCGATGGCTATGTGTGGTTCTAAAGAGATGTCTGCACCAACAAAGGTTATTTCCATAAGGGGATGTCTAGTGACATGCTGATAGGGAGTGGTGGCCACCTAGGACTATGTTGTGTAATTTTGTAACATGCACTATTGTTTTTCTTATTTTATTACACAAAGTGTGTTTCCATTGTATAATGCAAGATTTCCACTGAAGATCTTGATTTAGTTTGGCTGATAAAGGGAGAATCAATGAAGAGCAACAAACATAGTAAGGAGGGTAGGTAGATGACAAACAGAACAATGGAAGGGATCAGAAAGGCAACAGAAATGGAGAGGATGGTGTTTGGACAGTAGCCTAGGCAATGGGGACAGCCATTGAAAATGCAACTACCTATGCCTTTCTCTATGCAAGTGTTTTGGATATCTATTTGTCATTGGTATTGCAAAACAATGCAGCCTGATAAACTACCCAAAAAATTCACTAGAATAATCATGCATACAGCTTGAAAATGTGTGAGATCATCATAGAACTGAATAGGAAAACCTTGCAGATAAACTAAAACTGAAATGGATAAATTCCCACAAGAACATGAAAGTTAAGCACTTTGGATTGTACTATTAAAAATAGATGGCCAACTAACTCTATTGGCGGTGCAACCCAGTGAGTCCACTTCTTAAAAGAAGCACTACATAAGAAGTGACAAAAAAATTTCAATAATGGATGTACACATAACAGGTCAGTCTGTGAAAGAGGCACAACATATGATATTGAACAACAAATAAAGCTTCCAGTAACACAACTCTTGGAGGATTCTGACAATGTGTAACAAGGGCATGTAAATCATGAAACCAAATAAGCAAAATGTAGGACTGGTGATTTTGGAACATGGAAGAGAGTTGAACTTTAAGAAGTTCTGAAAGACAAGCAGGATTGAACAACAAGTGGGAGGGATGCAGGAGTTAGTTCAGATTATACATTACAGCTTTTAGGGACCCTTGTCACAGGCATCAAACATCCAGCTTCTAAAGTCTGCCATGCTCCATTCAACTTACATGACTTGCAGATTCCAACAGGAAATGAGGATGGACTACTAGACCAATAGCTCCACCACGCCTTAGTACTCCCCAGGCACACGCTGCAAGTTTTGGACACACCTCACAAGACAAACTGTTTGAGAATACCCACCTCACATGACCCTCTTCACATAACTCAACCAATCCAAAAAATTCATAAATTCATAACCAGCCAACGATGCAAAAGATGTTCACAGAACCTATATTGCTAAAGAAGGTATATAGCAGCCCATATGAACCATATTCAAAACTTCATTACAGGACATATTGTCACTAACAAAAAAATAGACCCTATTCTCCTTGTCAGTAGAGGACCCTCCACATGAATGTCATGTAGAAGCCAAGTTCAACATGTGGCAGACTCTCTTAAACCAAAACTTGGTAGGCCCAATTTTTGCTACTTGTTCCACACTACAATAAGCAGGGCATTAAGGTACAAAGAAATCATTATCCAGTTATTCAGTTACAAAAGAGCGAAGACAATCATGATAAAAACAGTCCTCAAACTGTCAACCTGCGCTACACCTTCTCCAAGTCCTTTCAACAATAAGAAATTTCCTAAACTTCCTAAGATCCACCAACCGAAGCTCAGGAAGATGGTGACAGTTGCTAGTACTCTCCAACTAACATGCAGAAAGATGAGACATGAGTAAACAATCTAATTCAAGAACTAGTGCCATTGCAAGTCAACGCCTTTCAGATACAATGATCAGTCGCTAAAGACATCTGGAAGGTTTTGGATTTTTCTCAAAAGCTTGTTGTGTGATGTCTTTCACTGATGCAAAGTTAGAGATCCAAATTCTAAAATTCCAAGAACAGCGTGCCTGTGAAGCATTGGATATTTTCTTAGAACTATTCATTGCCCCCTTCCACGACAACCGACTTCTCCTCCGGCTCTGAGTTTCATTTGATGTTAACACTAACAGAGATCAACCAATCCACTGATAGAAACTGAACAAAAGCTTAAAAACCAAACACACTACAACCATGTACACTACTCCCAGAGACCAGGAAAAAATCCGCGCAGATGGCCATGACAAGAGTGGCAAAGCAGTCAGGTACGACGACAGAAAGAGAAAGAAATAGACAAAAGAAGTAGGGACTCTCAAAGTAGCTGCCATAAGTCTGGAAAAAAACAAATACCAGTTGTGCAACACTACAATGAATAATATCACATTCCTGCTTGAGAACACATTCAAATCAAAGAAATTGTTGGTATAATTTAGGCACACTCAATTTTTGTAACCCTAAACATTGTGCATTTAATTAACCATAGATAACCATCACAAATGAACCCTTGAGATCTTAACAAGCCCCTCATAACAAGGGTTGGAAACCCTAGAATGCTGTAAATTTATTGGTCTCTGTGTGCTAGGTCAGGCCCGTGTATGGGGGTGTTAGCAGAATAAGGCACTTGCCTGAGGCAGCAGCCCAAGGCAGCACCGATTTCTGGTAACACCCCATTGGAGGGCCTTGCTGTGTGTATTGGCCTCTCACAAGATATGTGATAGCCAAGATCCTTTCATGGCCTAAAGAAAAAATGACGGCCCCTACAAAATGTGTATGAGCCTGCCCAGAAACATGAGATGACCTCCAAGGCGCGACATCCCAGTCAGAGAGATAATCTCCCTCCCAGCGGGAGGGAAATTATGAATAATAAAGCCTGCCCGTTTTAAGCTTTAAAAATTGGGCCAGGTCTTTACATAATTTTAAGGCATTACACCAGCACAAGATTTTGGGCATAAACAAAGGAATTTCCAACAATGCCGCTATCAAGCAGATCAAGCTATGAGATTGCAGACATATCTCCACAGCAACACTTGGGAGGTGACATAACAATGCATGTAGTCACATAACCTTATGAAAGTCATTCACAAAGTTTCAAACTATTACCTTCATCACGAATAGTAGTGATCACTTGCCATAACTATCCATGGACTTCACCACCTTCTAATGGTGGGTGTAGGTATAATAACATGGCCTTCTAATTGCAAAAAGAACTCTTGGAAGTTTTCCCAGTCGCCCATTAAAAAATGATTTAGTCAAATTTACATTTCCTTATGTCTTGTTGTCTCATTACAAGGGGGCAAAGTGAAACACCATTGGGGTAACAAAAGGAACAAACATCAAGCTGCAACATCATAGGGGTCTTATGCTAACTTATCCAATGGAAAATGAAACATCACTTGTACCTCATGCCGTAGAGCAGTAAGGATGCAGTTGTATAATTGAAGATGACAAAAGCTTAAATGAAAGGACTTTAAGACATCCAATGACAAAACCCAAGTCCAAGCTTATGCAAATGAGGTGAGAGCAGAAAAAGGTATGGAGTCAAAATGGTCACCGAGGTTTGGATTAGATGAATTAATGTTTGACATGAATGCTAATGACAAATTAAACTTCGATTAGTAAATTGGCACCCATAGGTGGGGCAAAAAACTTTAGGTGGGGGTTGCAAATGCATTGAAAAGATGGGATATGTTAAAGAATATGATCATGGGCAACTATAGGAACCAATAAAGGAAAAGGTCATGCATGTGCATGATTAAAAGGGTTTGGGAAGTGTAATGTCGGGACCCCATAATCATACAAAGGGCTTGGGACCGGTAAGGGGAATTGGTAGGTGGTGAATGGTTTGTTAGAATGGGAGGGGGAAATTAATGGGTGGTTTATGGTTTGCATGGGAGATGAGGTGGAAGATAGGTCTAAGGTGGCACATGATAAAACAAATGGGTGATGAGAGCTACAAAATTCAATTAAACATGATGAATTAGGGGACATGGGACGTTTGGTGCCCATGAGGAAAGAGGCCCACTAAAAGCACAGGCCCCACTTTCTAAAGATTACCTACTACTATAAGGTAATTTTAAATCTACAAAAGCAACCACACAAGACTAAACAAATCGAAAGGAAAAAGATTGAAAACCTCCTAGGGAATCCAAAATCTACAAATCCAACCACAAAAATTTCCTAAAAAATGATTATAATGGATTGGACATTCATAAAATTCACCACAAGTCATAGCACTTTTGGCTAGTTGGTTGGCTAAGTGACTCGATGAGGTATGTATTTTATGTTGCATTGGTTTTTATTCACCTTGTAAAGGCCTTCTAATATGAAGAATTACTACTCTCAATTGTGTTCCTCCATGGTCCCACAATCCATTTATGCCATAAATTGGATATAAAATAAAAGAAAATGTTTTAAAGAATCATTTTGCTTGCCCGTGCATAATTACCTTGGGCTTACTCACTATTTTTTCACAAGGTGAAAGCATGGTGAAGTATGCCAATGAAGGATACTATTTTTTCGGTGGAAAGTATCTATAAACTAAAACTTAATATGTTGAACTCATGAATATTTTTTACTTTAATGATCAATAAGAGGAAGATCTTGATTTCATTGCATAATATTGAATAATTGCATGTTTTAATATGCATTTAAGTACATTTTTAGAAATACAAGTACAACAAAGTAGGTGTCATGCTCCTACTTCAAATATATGCAAGTATGATGAAAATACAATTATAATTGGATTTTTTGTACTTTCAAATGGATAGAGCACTAATATGTATCAATGTGTTTTTAAAATTTTCATATCATAGTCATTGTTTAACAAAGTTCTCATATAAAAATATGTTGGAAATTTTGAAAACCCAACTAATTTAGAACATACTTTTCTTCCATTTTTTATATGAAAATTTTTCGCATTTTATGTGTAGCGTACCATAAACTCAATGGAGTGCACCATTGTTTCATAATGGAAATTAAAGAAGTTTTGAATTTTTTTTTCATGTTTATGCCATAAATGTGACTATGATTACATGTGTGACTATTTTTTTGGCACATTTTACCATGCTTGCACCATGTGACTATCAAAGTTTTTATACCTAGTGAGATGTGAAAAACCAAAATTGAAGTTTAAATCTAAACTGAAGGTTTAATAGATTAAAATACTCATTGGATTCTTCTTTAACAACAAAAGAAGATTTTGTTTTGTCACATAAAAGAAACCAACAAATTAGGAACCCTGCTATTGTTGCTTATTTTTCTTATTGCTCCTAAAGTTTCATTGTTCCTTACAAAAACAAGTGCCCCCTTAGGACCTCAAAATTAAAATTGCCTTGTTCACTACTATAGTTTCAACTTCTTAGTGCTACCTTTCATGCTTGGGCTTACATTAAACATTCTTATCTTTACCTTTCACACACTCCCAACAACAACACGACACTTGGGCTATAAATCTATTCTCTAACAGGATGGCATAACCTTTCACACACTCCCAACAACAATATTACGTTCAGGGTTACAAATATATTCTCCCATGACTTTATTTTCCCACCTATGTGGACTACCCAAAATTCTCTTTTCACTAAAAAAAACACAAAAAACTCCCCAAACAAAACCATGTTTTCTCATAAACACATCACAAGACTCAAAGGAATTTGGTCCTAATTGCAATGCCCAAGACAAATCTTGAAGCAAGCAACCTTCTCCTACTTACCAACGCATCCTAGACAAATCTTGAAGCAAGCAACCTTTTCGTACTTACCAACACATCCTAGACAACCACATTAAATATCAATCACAACAATTTCATGCTAAGTCTTGGTGTTTCATCAAGTCTTCTTAGGATCTTATGGATGATAACAAAGTGGGGGCGAAGACACAAGTGAGTGGTCAACAAGGTACAAAATAAAAGTTGGAATGCGTATGACTTTGTAAAATTATCTAATGTTTACATTTATGTTTAACAATGTCTATTGGATGCATTTGACTAATTTATATATCATACAAAAAATTAAAACCCTACATAATTCATTCCAAAGGGCTATAAGGAAGGACTTCTTTTTTGTCTATTGGTTGATTATTTGTACTGATTGGGCTTAAAAGTTGTAATCCCCAGTGCAAATCATATGTGTAGGATTTTTTCATGCAAAAAAACTTGTCAAATTGTCTATAAAAGCTTATTTAAACATTATCTAAATTTATGGTTTTGACCAAATACATAAACATGTGAAAAATCATCACCCCATACAATTATTTTATTTTGGATTGTTCCATTTGTCTCATTTAAATTTATTCCATGAAAATTTTACTTTTGGTAGATAATGAAAAAAAAAATTTGCAAACCACCATGCAACTAAAAACGACAATTGGCAAAACAACAAATAAATACCTTGACATCATTTCAATGTGGAAGAAACTACTTGTCTTGTGAAATGTGCCAATCCAAGTCAACATCCATTGTAAGTTTGTGCCAATCCTTTCCTTTTGCTTCTAAAGACACTTCTCAAGGACTTGCTTCCCCAAGAGTAACTTTGTTTAAGTTATGTATTTGCTAGAGATTCTAATTCAATATTTGGTGTTTTAAACCTTTTAAACACACACACACCTCGTTCATTAACATGGTTGCTTGATGGTTGACTATTTGGCCTTCTAGAATTCTTATAAACTTTCATCTATTTTCCACCGATGTTCTTCTCTAGAAGAACCTTTTCCCATGGTCTTTCCTATCCAAATGGATATGGGTGAAGTTTTGGCATTTTTTTATGGTTGTTATTGCTCCTTAGTGAAGGCCACTCATGTTTCAAATAGGGTGTAGAACATTTTTCCCATTAATAGTTTCAAATTCAATTGGGGTAGGTAGAAGGGGTGAACTATCCACATAAGGAAGGTTCTAAGTTGCAACTTTAAATACGGTCTTTTCAAAACTCTAGGCTCTACTTTTAGGAGAAGTTATTTTCTTGCCCATCAATTTGTTTAGGCCTCACATCCTTAAATGATGCATCAAACCCTAACTAATGATGTGTAGGAACCATAGAAGTGTAGGAACCATGGAAGGTTATAATTTTTTTTTTCCTTTACCCAATTATCACCTTCATCAACTTGTGAGGTGATACCTCTTCCTTGAACATCATCATATTCTTCACTAGGCCTCCTTTCCTCGATATTTTCCTATATGTATAACCTTCACCACCAATAGATGCAAATGACATAATGTTTTTTGCTATATCCCCAACTATAGATGACATTGACCTTGGAAAACATATCCATATTATTAACTCATTCACCCCACCTATCTTCCTCATATGATCTTCCCCAATCATTACCTTGTTCCGCACCCTGTGAAGGCACAAACTTTTAAAAGCCCCCACTTGTTGTTATCATAGCCTTGGAAATCTTGTCATCCCCATTATGTCATACCCACACCTTTTTCTCCTCCCTCCCTATCATGCTCCTTGACAAAACCTCCAACACATCCCCCCCATCCCACTTCTCTTACCCATACCCACAATCATCCCAATTGCCCTTATCATTTTAAAAGCCTCCACCAAGTCCATCAACCTCACCCTACTCATCCTACCTTCACCTTCTAGGTCTAATGGGAAACACCATCATTTCTTTCATTGTAAGCTTGGTGGTATTTGTAGCAACCTTTGTATTACCACCTAGTCCAACATGGCTACATAGGGTTTACTTAGGAGACTACCTAAGAGCTTCCTAAGTTAATCAATGCCTAAAGGGTTATTTTTGGGGCTATTTAGGAGACTACTTAGGGACTTCCTAAGTTGGGGGCTGATACCTAGGGGTGACATGGGGGCTATTTAAAAATTACATAGGGGGATATTTACTAAAGACTACATAGGGCCATACTTAAGTTAAGGGATAGTTAATTGTTATTTATAATGTTATTCAAGGGTCACCTAGGGCGCTACATAGAGCCTATATAGGTGTATATAGGAGCTACCAAAATATTAGTTCAAAATCATAATCCAAACCCCTAATCTCCATCCCCACTTTTAAACCAAAACCAAGAGTGCAATCTAAAATTTTAATCTTTAACCTTGTGCAAAAGGGTAATCCATAACCTTTGTTTTAAACTTGTAGATTTTATCTTATGGGTGAGGACCTATATAAGTGGGAGCACTTCACACTTTCTTTTTTTTTCTTTCATTTCTCACTTGTGGAAAGGTTTTTTCACTCAGAAATCATGGCTTCCACTTCAACCCATGGGTCTAATTTTACATGAGATAATTTTAGTTCTATGTGAAATAGTTATAACTCCTCGTCCTCAAGTGATGATGAGATGATATAGGAGATGTTTGCAAACATGGATAAATAGAAATAATATGTTTTTGCAACTATAGTTTTTGTTGCCAACTTGTCTCATATGTTCAATGACAATGAATTGGAAAAGGGTGTGGGTGAAGAAGTGGAATCACATGTGGGAATTTGAGATGTGTTCACTACTATGCAAATAATGTAGGGTTTTCAAGACTTTGACCAACTTCACTTTAGCCAAGTTTGACGAATTAATGTTACTAATGGTACCCATGATTGCATGTCATGCATGATTTACATGTGAACACCACATTTGAATTTTTTAATTAAAGTTTTAGTTTTAGGGTTTTGATTAGGGTTTGGATTAAAGATTTGGTTTTTGGATTGAAGTTTTAATTTTAAAGGTTAACATTAAGGTTTTAGTTTTAGGAGTTATGGTGTAAGGTTTGGATTAAGGTTTTAATTTTAATGTTTCGATTAAGATTTTATTTTAAAAATCAAGTTTAGGGTTTGGAAAACTTTATTTTGGGGGTTTGGCTTAGGGTTTTAGTTTTAGGGGTTTGGAGTAGGGTATTAATTTTAAAAGTTCGGGTTTCGGATTTAAAACTTTCTTTTGGGGGTTTGGATTAAAGTTTTAGTTTTAAGGGTTAAAATTAAGGTTTTATTTTAGGGTTAGGATTAAGGTTCTAGTTTTAGGGCTAGGATTAAGGTTTTAATTTTAAGGGTTTGGATTTAAAGATTGGATTAGAGTTTTAGGTTATGATTAGGATTTTAATTCTAGGGGTTTGGGTTTAAAGTTTAATGTAAAAGTTGGGATTTACAAATGATCACCACATTTGAATAAAGCATCCTTGAAATTTGGCCTTGAAATAGTGCCTTTTATAATTCATTTTGTATATGAAACATGACAATGTTTGCATGTATGATGCATTCTTATGGAACTAGTCAAAGGGTGTAATTTGTGATGAATTCATCTTCATTATATTTTGCATCAATGATGCAATTGGGGATGAGATTATATCGCCCACAATACATGAGCAGAATGTGTTGGGGCACCACCATACCTAGTATTAGATTTCAAAGGTTGCATTGGGGTGAACACATGATTGAATGGCTCGCTTTTGGTGTCAAAATGGTCATTTTTGTAGGTTTAAATGTGTTTAGATGCTTGTGGTGAATAACACTTTGTAATACATTAATATGATGATTATAAACACATTATTTGTAAAACTATCCATTCATTGTTGGTAGTGGACTTTTGAAATTCAAAACTATGGTTTGGTTAATTGATTAAATTAATAATATATTGAAATTTTCATATTAAATTCCACTCCAAATTATTTATATTGACTAAATATGACTTGAAAAATAAAATAAATAATCAAGTACGAAATCTAGTTTTTAAAAACCTGAGCCAAATGGTAGTTATGAACTTTTGAATGGTCATAATTTATTTTATTTTCAAAAGACCTTCTAAAATGGATTTTATTTTGATTTTTCAAAAAAATTCTACCTAATGAACATGTTTTTAAAATATTTGTTTTGGTCTTCATTCATATGGACTTTATGGGTTTTCCTTTTAAGATTTCCAAGTGGCATCCACCATAACATATGACATCAATGACTTTTGGTATAGGTTTCATGATATAGGTTTTGACATAGGTTTAAAAGGTTCCATAAATGGGTAAACGTGTGATAGTCAAAGATTACAATATTGAAATCTTAAAAATTAATAACCATGTCCATTTGACCAATTTAAAAAAACTTGTTATGGATTTTTATGGAATGCTTACTTGCCAAATTTAATTCATTCAACCATGCATTCATCCATTGGGCTCATTGATGGCATGCTCATCAAGATCCAAAAACCCCATAATGATGTTACTTATAAGGTTTGGCTCAATTGGTGCAAGAAACCCTACTTGATAAACAATACCATGGTTATTGAAAATTGAGGCTTGTTGATTTACTTGGACTTTAGGTATTTAGGTTTTCACCATGATGTTACCATCTTATAGTAATTTGAATTGCAGAGGAATTGGCATTAGTTTTGTTGTGCATGATAATAGTACTTTGAATATTTGTTATGGGACCTTGGCTACCTAGATGAAAAGATGTTCATCATGAGGAAGGTGGGGGGGCACAAAGTAGGTTTAATGTTATCTATGATGCTATCAATGCTTACAACAATACGCATGTTAGGTACAAAGTGCAAATGGAGTGAAGATTGGTAGATTGAAAAGGAAATGGAAATTATTGATGAAAAGGTTTGATTCCACAAAACCTAATTACACACATTTGTTAAGATTGGCAACTATCCTTACAAACAATTTGCACAAATGCAAAATCAACTTCACATTTGAAGTCACATGTGATTAGATGCTAAACCTTGCTAACCATGGGTAGGAGGAAGATTTAGAATTTTACAAGTCTAAAATTTCCTTAACTTTTACTTTGAATTCCTCCTCACCTATAAATTTTAGTTGTTTAGTAGTTTTAAGGTTATTAATCTTAACCTTGTTTGCCTTGCCAACACAACTTTGGATGTGTTGCATGCATTAGAGCTAAACTTTGTTATGAGTCCACCTCCATAGTGGATGCCATACATTTGATGCTACATGATTGGCGTTGTAAATATGTTACCCTTGTCCTAGAGTTTGCCAATGGCATGGATGTAGATGTGGGGCCGCAAGATACATTAAGCCCCTGTGATGGAAGGTCTAAATCCATAGAAATGGATGTAGGAATAGATGTAAGAACAAATGCAATAGTAGATGGGATTAATGGATTAGTGGTACCATCAATTAGACTTTGTTGACTTTTCGAGACATTACACATGATGGCATGCCAATCTATTGATTTCATGTGGTCAAGCCTTCTTCATTTTGCAACACGACATTCTTTAAACCTTCTTCATTTGGTGTCCCTATTTTCAATTCCCTTAATGCTTCCCAAAACCTTTCCTTCAAAATCTCCTCTTGGAACTTTGATTTTGGATATTCCACCTTGTTTGCCACATACACATCTTTCCACATTATAGAAGGAATGAGTTGTGTTGCTTTGGTCTTGTTTTTGTTACGGATAATATAATAGTGGTTGTAGGTAGCACACATGGTGTTCAATTGGGTGGACTCCACAATATAATGGTGACATCATTTCTCTCATTGTGGTGCTCTTGCCACATGAATATTCAAGAAGTTTTTTTTGTTTTGAAAACATGTTTCCACCCTAGCATAATCAAAACCATCCATATTTTAATTCCACATAATTATGTGTTTCAATTATGCTTCGGCCATATGGTCTCTAGGCCTCTTTGAATTATATTACTACTTTTGGGTTTATAAACTTTATCTCTTTGTGTTATAATCTTTGAGTATTTTTGAACTTTTGTCTTTGGTTTTATAAATCTTTATGTCTCTTTAGAAATTCTTTCTTTCTTTCTTTCTACATTCCTTTCTTTTTTTCTCATTGCCTTTTTGTCTTTTTGTGTCTTTCTATCTTTGTGTTTTTGCATATCATTGTGTTAATATCCCAAAATCTTAATGTTATTGTGTATGGGTCTTTATGTCTTCTTGGATTATTTATCTATCTCTTTTTTGTGAATCTTTAGATTTTTTTTTATGTTTATATTTGTGTTTGATTAGCTAATTGGGTTTCAATCCCTAACCAAACTTGATTTTTACACCTAAATGCATGAACTAAAAATACATAGTAGGCCCATTTCATTTTCTCCAACATTACTCATGGGATTTGAAAAGTTCAAAACCTAAACATAAATAAAGTTATTAACTTATAAACTTGTTGTAAACTCAATGCAGACTTGTTCATGAACTATTGGAGACTTGTTACACAAAAAAAATAAAATTGTAAAGGTTAATCTTCTTCCAACTTTTAAATTTTGTAAACCTAAAAATCCAAGGTAAAAACGCAAACATGTAAAAGAAAGCTTTCTAAGCATAAGGATGTAGTAAACCCCCTTTATAATCACACCCATTTAGTCACATTCTTGTTTGTGTCACACATTTTTTGGTAACCATCCATTTTGGTAAGAAACACCATTCTTTTGAGTCACTATCACATTCATTGGTAACACAAAACATTTGCAAAGCTTTCTTTGTGAATGATACTATAATGGGGGAAAATTTCAAGCAAATATTAGCACTTTTGAATTGTAGTTCCCTTTGGCAATGTTAATGTCAATTTGTGTTCAAGTTGTGCAAACTAACAACAATGAATCCAATTGAAGAAAAAAGGAAAAGACAACAACTTTCTATTGTAGATAAGCAAAAGATATGTGAGCTTGCCAAGAAAGTAGAAATTTTAATTAAAAAAATATAGTTGACAAGATACACAAGGTGCTCAAACTCAATATAGATCATCACATTAAAATAGGTAGAAATCACAACCATTTTCAAGTCTAATAATGCATTGTAGAACTTAAAATAACCCATATAGGCAATTTAGACAATTGACACTTGTATTTTAGCATAATTTAGGACTATTTTGCAAGATTTTTTTCCAATAACCACAATCTTGTAATGGTCTATATGGAATGTGACTATACATGTTTGAATCACAATTGTTAGTGTCACAAAAAAAGTGGTCACTAATGGTGTGATTATAAAAGGGGTTTACTATATATACTTGAATATGAAACATGATGTCAAGGAAGCAAGAACATAAGAAAGAATAAATTTTGACTTGGGTTTATATCCTTTTTTCTAGGTTTTTATTAGGGATTGATTAATTGTCCAAGTTTCTTTCCTTAAACCTTCTATATTTTTGTCCAAGTTTTCTTCTAACATTAAACCTGAACACATACCCTAACCATGATGCAAAAACTAACCTTTATAATCACTACTATAATTCTACTAAGTTGCTAGAAATGTGTTGCTTGTTGAATTATTGGAAACCTATTGCTAACTTGTTACAATTGTTCTTCTACTATAAAATTCATTTGGATTTAGGTTCTTTGGTTTATGTATCATCTCCCCACCTATAACAAACATAAACCATAAGATCTATGCCATGGCAAGCAAGAAACAAACCAAAATTAAATATTTACATCACGAGCTATTTGAAGCAATAAAAAGTTTAAGTATATTGTGTGGTGCAAATTGGGTTTATGGTGTAAGGTTTTGTTGACTTATTCTAAAACAAAGATTGAAAGCAAGGACTAACATTAGTTCTTGTATTAATTAATTCAATTACACCAAATGTGTTACATAAGACCTACACCATGGTAGGCATGTGAGGAGATACATATAGGAACATTCAATCTAATCTCAACAATCATTATAGTCATAAAGAACGATGCCACAAAATCCGAAGGTTCATTTACATGAAGCTATAAAAGAATTGTAGTTAGTTTCTTACCTTAGTATGTTAGTTTTTAATAGAGGGGTATCCCAGTAATCCTAACTACCAATAGTAGATTTACCTACTACCTTCACATTTGGATGTGAGACCTACTAGTTCCAACTAGTTTTGAAATAGGTTGTTTGAAAGTCAACTAATTACTTCTATTAAGGTATTAAACTAGGTGGCTAATTACTAGCCTAGAAGGTAGGAGCTAATTTGATGGAGATTGTTATCACCAACTATTTTCTAGGGGGTTTTATAGGGATTTAAGGGAGAACAATACCCTTATTTCCTCTCTCCCTAGATTATTTGTTTATCTGGTTTTGAAGGCTGACTTGCCCATTCTTTTTTTTTCCTTCTTCCTTTATTCATATATTCTTCTAACCTCTTTGGGATGGTTAGGAAGTAATTATAGTTTTTTTCTTTTTCTTTTGTGGTTGACCTACCAAGGTGCTTTACCTTTAGTTGGAATATGTATTTTGGAAGGCAAAATTTTAATAAAGAGCATTGGGTTTTCCTTTTGGTTTGGTCATAAGAGGTAGTGTTTAAAACTAATATTTACATTAATAGAGTGGGTGGTGGTAACAAAATAAGAGGTGGTAATGGGGCTTTTGTGTGTTTGGTAAGGGACAAAAAAACAAGAGGTATTACTACCCCTTGTAATTGATTATTTTGTTTTATTCCTTAATATCCTTTCCTTCTAGTGGTAGTTATACACTATGATAGAATTATCATTCCTTTTCACTCAAATGTATAATTTGGTAATTTTTTTACTTTTTCCCTAGGAGTATTGGGTTAAATATCTTTTCCTTTAATTTAAAGACCTCTAAATACCTTAGAAGGAGGATGGAGAGTAGGACTACCAATAGGGTAGTTAGACATAATTTATTTACCTACTACATAATAATTTCATTTATTTTATTTGAGTAGTTATAATAGAATAATCAACTACTAATTCAATCTTTTTGTTTAAGGTAATAATTTCCCCTAATATTACCATTATTCTAAAGGTAATGATTGGGGATTTTGAAAGGGTTTATTTACATAAACCAAATAAGTCTTCAAGTTTTTTGTTTTAATTGGCACCAATATTGCAAACCTAAGGGGCTATTTATGGGTTTACATTAAGAACAACCACAATCAAAGATGAAACAATTCAACATCAAAAGTGTCCAACTCAAAAATGACAAAAGTGATCAACAAAAACACAAAAAGGTTTGAATCAAAATTGATAAACAAAATCTACATTTTTCAATTAGGGTTTTGAAACATTAAGGGCTACCAAGTGGGTGGAGGCTCTTTCTGTACTAATACAATTGTTGTTATTGTGAAGTTCTTATATGACCATATTCCCACTCAATTTGGTTATCCACTTACAATTGTGACAAATCAAGGTACCCATTTCATTAACAATGTTATTTGTTATTTAACTAATCATTTTATCTTGAAACATGCCAGTTTTATTGTTTATTATCCATAAGGGAATGGACAAGTTGAGTCTACTAACAAAAATTTTGGTACATTACTCACAAAACTAGTGAATGAAAATCGAAATGACTGGGATGAGCACTTGTCCACAATTCTTATTTTTTACAAAACTACTTTTAAGGTTGGAATCGGTCACACTCCATTTCAACTTATCTACGAATTACATCCATTACTACCTATAAAGTACCTATTACCATCCAATCCAAGGTAGACCTATGATCCAAAACATGTCAGAGTTCTAACAAGTTGCCTGTCAAAACTAGAAAAATTGTAGGATAACCAATTAGTAGCATAGGACTTGATAACTTCTAACTAGTGGAACAAGTCATTATGGTTTCAGATTCGGTACATTGAGGTAAACTACCAATTTGGAAATTATGTTTTATGGTTTATAGGGGCTATCAAGGCACATACCCCTAAGTTTCAAAAACAATGGTTTGGACCATATAGGATCCAATAATGTTTACCAAACAACATAATACTATTAGTGACTATAGATAAATTCAATTTTAATTTGATACTAGTTAACATTAACAAGTTGAAACCTTATAGGTTTATGGAGGATCAAACATTTCAACCCATTTTGGCTAAGTTTAATGATTTTTTATCAAAGGAACCAATGGAGGTGAAGTCTTATAACCACTTGTCTAACCAATAATAGTTTGAGGAAACCCACTATGATAACCTATCAAGTCAAAAACCGGTTGAAATTATTCATTTTGGTAACTTGTTTGTCAAAAAACCAATTCAGTCTAACATTAGAGGTTTAACAACATACAACCTCATTGAAACAAGAATGGGTAGTGATTTGTCTAAACCAAAACTTGTTCAAATGGGTGATAGCGACTTGTTGACAAATCAACCAATTAAGAAATAACTTATTAACCCTAATTCCACATGAAATAATGATATTTCAATAAACCTAATTATAAGTGTTGACTTCTTAGGACTTCTTAGGACTTCTTCATTCTCCAAGTGCCGCCATTTTCCACTTTACAACTATAATACAAAAAACTATCGCATCCTTTGGAATGTCTTTTCATTTTTTCATTTTGGATTTCTTTATATTATTTGCTACATCAAAATGAGGCAGTGAATGCCTTAAATCAATTTAGAGAAAAAGCAAGCAAGAAGGAGGCATAATTGAAAAGAGAAAAAGAAAAGAAAGAGGTAGAAGAAAGAGAATTGCAAAGAGTTAGAAAGGAAGTTTTTAGAGCAACCAAAGTAATATACATTGAACCATTTGCATCAAGGCCGCCTCCTACATTTTGAAAAAGTAGTGAGAGTTTTGGGCAAGGGAAAAACATAGAACAAGAAATTTTTGAGGTGTTAAAATGTGCTACCACTATGGGAAAAAGACTTGAAAAAACCTTGAAGGATCTTTGAAGACAAATTTTGACACCTACACTTGCATTTGCCATTATCAATGATTGTGAGGAAGAAAAACAAATTGAATGACATGTTGAAATTGAGCAACCAACAAAATTTTCATTAGTACCAGATAAAGGAGGATTCTCTGATGTAAAGGTTTTCATAACATACTTGTTGTTACCAAGTCCCAGTCTAAGTACATGATGAGGCACAAGGGGAAGGAACAAGTGGAGGAAGTCAATTCACCTCCCAAAATAACCCAGAAACAAGCACCTACTAAAGCAAAAGAAATTCAAAAAATGTTTTAGTGGATCCAAATGGGATCCAAATAGCGACAAAGGGTAGAGTGAACCGGTTTGGGAGGCTTGTTTGTTGTTCATTAAACAATTCCACAACTGAACCTATTGGAAGAATTTTTGCATACTTGGGACTCCATAGAGGATGGACAAATTTGAATAATCATTTGTGGTGAAAGAATCACCATTGATCAAACATTAATTGCAAAGCAGTTTGGTGTCAATGTTTAAAAAATGGTGGATTTGCAAACACACTAGTCAAATAAGATCAAGTGGCCTTTAAAAACATAGTTGGATTGGATGCATTCATTAACAAGGAACAATGGAATGTCATCTAAATGAAAAAGGAATATCACACTAGATTTGCAGCCATCTTGCAAACTATTTACCAATAAAATGGGTTAACATATTTTAGCAACCATATTGCCATCATTCTAAACTTGGAAAACAAAAGGAAGAAGATCAATTAGTGTTCTATTATGTTGACACAAATGTCAATAAAATTGACTCGGTGGACTAAGCACCAAAAGCAATTACAATAGGGTTAATAACACATGATAAGAAAGCAACAACTTGTTAATTTGGACCTATTATAAAGGTTTGTTTAATCATTGGTTTCCCTTGTCAAACGAGGATACACCTATTGATTCTCCAAGACCACAACTAGTTTAGGGGAAATAGGAGAAGAAGACTACTATGGAATAATCCAAAAAACCTTATTTTGAGGTTGTGACCAAGGAGCAGTTCATAAGTGAGTGATGATCAGTACATTCAACCAACATATCACCACGATTAGTTTGGTAATCATCACAATGGGTGAAGGTACAAACTAAACCATCAACACCTAGAGACCAATTGAATCCAAAACCAACCAACTCACCACTAAAAAAGAAACCTTTTACGTGTTAATGACTCATGGTTATGGAAGGAGGTGATGAGGACATGGAAATTGATGTCACCACACAACAAGATAATGAATCAATAAGGACATAGAGTGACCAATTCATGGAGGAATGAAGTGAACTTGACTTTGAACATGTATTGAATTAGGGACCTTTACCTGTTGAAGAAACTTCTATTCCTACAAAACAAGCTAGTAACCCATTATCAATAGGTATAGAACCAATTTAACCAATTTAACCTAAACCTATTGAACCGATTCAAATTAAACTTGTTTATATTTTTCTTAAAACATTAAGAGCCTATGCTCAACATGAAAGTCTAAAACATGTTACACTTTTCTTTGAACAAGCAACCCTAATTAATCAAACATGGCCTCAAACAATAAACAACTTAGCTGATTTGAGATCCAAATATAATAATGTTGAAAACTTATTAGAGGACACCAACAACCAGTTATAGGCATGTTGTCTATAAGTGGTTAGTCATAAGTAAACTTTGCATAATAGAGATAAGGACTTAATTATTGTGAAAGCCCACCTCCTCAAACAACAAACAAATAACAAACATCTTGTCGCTAAAGGCGTTGAAACTGAAAGGGCAATCAAGAAGGTTGAAACCTCGTAGTTTGAGTACAATGAGTTAACCCAAGCTCATTTCAAAACTCGTAATGACTTAAAAACCTTACAAACTGATCTTTATCAATTAATAAGAGATTATGGTAAGATGGAAGCCATTAGTGTACAACGGGAAAGGATTTTGTTGGAGCTAAAAAATACTTGTTTACAATAAAGGGAACAATTGATAGAGGTTGACATTGATATGGAGAATTGTACCCATGAACTTTGGGTATAGATTTAGAAACTGAAGGGTGAATTGGAAACATTTCACAAAATGCCCAATAAAGTTTCTCAACCTACTTACATGGACAACCGGTTGAAGGAGTTTGAAGAATTACTTATGGACAACACCTTACTTAAAGTACAAAACCAAACATTGGTTGACAAGAACCTGACGTGGAAAGAACGGTGGCAAACTATGCAAGAGATTACTAAAGAACAATTCCAAAAAAGTTTGGAAATTCCTTGTGCAAATGTAAAAGCTTACTTAAATGAACTAGTTACATATCGGTTGCATTTTGAAGGCTACAAGTATGACCAGGTTACTAGTAAACTAGTTGAGGTACCTATAACTAATGTTTTCCAAAAAATTTCACCTATGCAAGTAGCTATTGTAGCCATAAGTTCTTGAAGCAAACCTATTGTTACTATTGCTGAAGAACCTAAACCCATCAAAGGGGGGTCAAAGCTAGCCATTGTTTCTTTTACTTTACCTTTGCCCATAGAACCTATGGAAGTACTTGTTATGGTTGTTATCATTTAGGTAAAAACATTAGAAAAACTTGTCATTCCAGAACTTATACCATTAGTTATACTAAAGATTGGAATAGGCACAAAGGTTACTTTGATTGATAGTATTACCCGTGCCTTTGAAGTTTTTAGGACTCCAAATACAATACTAAAAGACACACCTATTGCTGAAAGACCAAAATCTCAATTGGTTTCTTTAGCTGAACTTGTTGATACCACATGTGAATGACTTGCTGATACTACATGTGAACAACCTATTCATGATATAGTTG